>Ga0256404_1001926_pt1 | contig 47679 bp, 42 predicted proteins | sample RumenRJG_01DNA_FD_185990 | JGI IMG/M metagenome (GOLD analysis project Ga0256404, IMG submission 185990) | Bovine rumen microbial communities from Lethbridge, Alberta, Canada - RJG_01 | ecosystem: Host-associated > Mammals > Digestive system > Stomach > Rumen | place: Canada: Alberta | collected... | reverse complement strand
GAATACTGGTGGTTCATGTTGAATGGCTACTTATGGTGCATAATCAGCTCCTGTGACTCTGGATGGAGTTGCAGGGGCGAATTGTTTATAACGGTTTTTGCGAGGATTGACGAGAGCGGAAAAGGATGGCATGAGAGATTATGTTAAAAAATGCATAAGATTGAAGAAAAATAGAAATTTTTCACTATCTTTGTGCCTTGAAAGGCAAGAAGTCGGGCGGCACCGACATTGCATCGATAGTGAAATGTTGAAGTCATAAAGCGACTGAAGACCAGAGTGATATGATGACGACGAAAGAATTAGATGATAGCATGGGACGCGACACAACGATGTGTGGTGACCCCAAGACGTGGTTTCCGATGAGAGTGACGTATCAGCGAGAGATGAAGGTAAAGGCGGAGCTGGACCGGCTGGGAATAGAGAACTTTGTGCCGATGAGGTATAAGGTGGTGGAATCGCAGAATGACGGTGATACGGAACTGAGGAGGGTGCTGGTGCCGGCTATCAACAACCTGATTTTTGTGCGGTCGACACAGAATCGGGTGAGCGAGCTGAAGAGGAGGAACGAGGTGCTGGAGCCGCTGAGGTATATGATGGACCATACGGCCGTTGGTGAACATGCCATTATGACAGTGGCGGACAGGGAGATGGAGAACTTTATGCGGGTGGCTTCGCGGACTGACGACAGCGTGATGTTTCTGGACAACGAGACGGTTTTGGGGAAGGAAGGCAAGCGCGTGGAGATTATGGGCGGCGCATTTGAGGGCGTGACGGGCGTGATAAGGAGAGTGAAAAGGTGTAAGAGGGTCGTAGTGGAGATAGAAGGTGTGGCGAGCGTGGCGATTGCGTATGTGTCGGCGGGGGTATTAAAGGTGATTGGGTAACTTTCGGTTAATGGTTAAGGGTGAATGAAAATGGGTTACAAGAAAACTGCGTAGGCCGATGGCTTTTCATTTACCGAACGACCTACGCTGTTTGAGAAGTAGGCTTTATTATTTTAAAGTCTGTACGCGTGATAAAAAGACACTGTTCCATAAGAGAATACTTACTTCACCTTGTCTCTTTCAATTACTGTGATGTTTGGGTGATTAGTTGCGAAAGACATTGGAACGTATCTTCCTGTTCTCGCATCCCTTGCATGCTCAACATACTTGGTTTTACTTTTACTCATAACTCTAAAATTTTAATTAATAATATCCTACTTTATTATGTGGTCTTCTATACTAACATACTGAAATCGTAACATGAAAAGTCTGCCACAGGCAAGACTATAGGTGTTACGCATTTAGTATATATAATAAATAAGCATGATGATTGATAATAACGAATTATCTGGTTGGGATTTGTTAAAGAAAATGACAGATCTAGAGAATCCTGATGATGCGAGGGTGGCCTTTAGGCTATTCTGTGCAAGATATAGTCACCGTTTGCTGAGATATGCTGGGGTGTGCTGTAATAAATGGGGATTGTCAATAGCGGATGGAGAAAGAGCCATTGATATAACATTCGAAAGGGTATTGCGACATCATAGCTTTAACCCGTCAAAATGTGATGGAAATGATTTGGATAAAGGAATAGAGATTTGGCTTAAGAGAATACTGCACAATGTAATCTACGATATAAAAGCGGGACGACTGTCTAATCTTGAAGCCAAAGAGGAATCTATGGAGGTGATGCGTAATACAGAGAACTTATATGATTTATGGGCAACAGGAAATGAAGAAGATGACGAACGACTGAAGAAAGCTATGCTCTTGCTGGATGAAAAGATGAAGGGTATGTCTGAAAATATGAAAATCATATATTTGACCTATATGGCATACGAAACGCAACATCATTATCTTCCACGGTATCTAACGGCTAAATTGCAAGAAATAACTGGGCTACCTCAGTCAACTATCAAGGTATATAAACAAAGGGCAAAGAAATACATTCAGAATTATTGACTTTATGGAACCTAAAAACAAGAAACGAATAAATGCAGATAATGGGTTGACCATTATAGACTTGCTGTGCTCAACAGGTTATCTTCCACCTCGGAACGAAAAAGATCTGGAGCATTTTGACAGGATATACAAAGGTCAGATGTTCGAGTTGGAATCATATTGCATAGATTCTGATGCTATATTTGATTCTGTAATTACCAGTGATACTAGCAGAAATTGTAGCATAAAAAGGATGCCGTTGAGAATTAATCAGACACAACTGAAGGCTGCACATAGTATCAAAGGAAAAAGGAAATAAACATGTTATACACTCCAATAAAAATAGGCTCCCCCAAGTTGCAATCAACCATAATAAGGGCCATCAAGAAGCAATTTGGATGGGATGAGGATTTGGCGACGAATGTCGTCGAGGGTTTAGTTGAGAAATATTTCTCAGTATTAAGCCCAAATCTTGTCGTAGTGGTTGAATACCCTTATGTTGATAAGGTGTACAGGAATAGCTACTACCGATATTATGCAGGTAAGGCAGAACAAGTTGCCCGTGACTGTATTAGGTTGTCGTTTCTGATAGACACAAGCCCGACTCTTGCTAATAAAGCCATGAAACCTGAGTTATGGGCGCAGTTCTATCGTGGTTTTATGATACTCAGACCTACAGAATTGAACGTTGTAGGAAGAAACGGTATCAGCCCGATGATATATAATGATAACGACTTTGTAATATGCAAAACAAATCTGCCAGCGTCGGTAAATGGACTGAAAACCCATGTTGAGGCCTTCCCTGCATCATCACAGGATATAGAGACAATGGTTTGTGCTGAGACTGCTGTATGGGCATTGATGGAATATTACGGGAACCGTTATGCTGAATATACGCCTGTACGCCCGTCGCACATCATAAATCTGCTGAAGAGTAAGAGTTTTGAGCGACAGCTGCCATCCTCGGGATTGACAAATGACCAGATATGCTATTTGTTGAAAAACCTCAATTTCCAACCTATTTTGCAGGCTATTACCGATGATGCTGATGGCTATAGCCTCATTAGTACATTTGTGGAAAGTGGAATACCGACAGTGATTACAATCAATAATTCCGAAGCCTATGAGAATGGTGATGTAAATGAACTTATAGCTCACGCAATCCTTTGTATAGGACACGAGAATGTATCTTCGGAAGCAATTGATGATGCTGTCGCAGAAACCAATGAAGATGGAATCAATATTGTAGATTACAATAAAATAAAAAAGAAATATGTCTTCATTGATGATAATTACCCTGCTTACTGCATGGATTATCTTAGTAAACCAACAGGTAGATACAACGATGTAGCCGATGAAGTTGAACGAAATTCATGGTTGGCTTGCAAGATAAAGTTTGCCATTATTCCGCTGTATGAGAAAATACTCTTGATCCCAGGACTGGTTAAGAATATGGCCATAAACTTTTTGCAGTATCTGAATATTCCTGATGGTACGGAGTTGACAATGAGGACTTATCTTGCTTCGAGCAGAAGTTATAGGGACTATGTCTCCAGAAACAATATGCCGCAAAACATGAAAGATTTGATATTGAATCTTTATCTTCCAAAATTCATCTGGGTGGTGGAATTATCAACCCGCACAGGTTTGAAACAGAATTATGCAGAAGGACTGATGATATTCGATTCAACGGAACCCAATTTTAAGAATTTCTCTTCCTTGGATATTATGTATTATAAGAAGCATGCAGCATATAAGGATGAGCAACAGATTCTTCAATTTGACAATAATGTACCTGAGATTCAGTTTGAATGCTACAGAAACAATTTGAGATAAAAAGAACAAAGATTCATCTTGAGACTATATAATTATGGCAACCAAAAAGAATACAAAAGCTGTTAGCAGCGTTCGCGCATTTAGTTCTGTCTACAGTCATGATAAGGTTCGCGAAATTGATGACCGTATCATGAAGGCTCAGAAGAAATATAATGCACGTGTCCAGAAAGCAATGGCTAATGCGAAGGATTTCGTCATCACGCATTAGGTCTGTTCTGTTACGGATTAAGTATATAAAGTGAAAGTAGGCCAATAGTGGGCTGCTGGTACAATTAAACTTAAGAGCAGTGAGTAAGAATCCGAAATCAGACTGGTCAATAAATCCCGACCATACGTGGGCTATCAATCCCAAGCATACGTGGGCTATCAACCCAACCCATACATGGGCCATTAATCCAATCCATACATGGGCTATCAACCCAGTTCATACTTGGGCAATTAGTCCAGTTCATACGTGGGCCATTAATCCCATGCATACTTGGGCAATCAATCCCAAACATACGCCATCGCTTAAACCATCGAGTGTGGGATTTAAGGGATTGCTAGTGAAGGATAAAGATACTGACGTGGCATTATACTATACTGTTGACTGCCATGTTAAAGAAAACGTACTCATCATCTTTGACTATTCAGATAACCCTGTATTCTTCGCTGTAGGCCGCCAGAGTGGATATTCCATTTTTGACTTTAAAACACAGGCCTACATTGGTTACTGGGCTTCAAATGGCAAAGGTGGCTATAATTGGTTTAACCTGAACGATGATTGGCTGTATTATGTGATTTAGAGTGCAGCAGGCTTTAGTGGATGAGAATAAGCATGTGAATCAATGGAAATAGGAAGATGGAAAAGAAAAGGATGCTTGAGTTAATCTGGACAGACTTTGTACAGGTGTATACGAATATCAACTATTCTTCACTCTACTCAGAGACATTGAGGGAGAATCAGAAGGATATTTATTATTGGGCAATTTATGCTTGTTTTGGCTTGCCACCAATCCTGAGCTTGGTTGTAAAACGTTATGCGATAAGCAATGATTGGCTGTTCTTTGGAGTGATTGCATTTATACTATTGTTGCCTCTTGCTTTAAGGATAAAGAACAAGCAACTTATATATACAATGTTTGGAATTCATGAGAAGGAAATCGGAGGCTTGTTGAAGCTTAATGAAGACCTTGACAGATACAAAGATGCCTTGCTAGCATTTTATTTTCGGGTTGAAGCAATGTCGGAAAAGTCTACAAGATTGCGCGAGATGCAACTAGAATATGAGAAGTTAAAGAACGAAAATGCGCGTTATCTGACTGAACATGATAAGTTGACTGGTAAGATAGATCCAGTCATTCAGAAAACCGCTCAAGAGAAAACGTTTGAAATGATTAAAAATACGAACTATTATGGCAGAGGAATTACATCAGAGGGGTAAGGTCACGGCACCCCAGGTGCCACAGCCCCAACCAAAACCAGTCCAACCACCACAAAAGAAGTAAAAACAGTTGTTGTTATGAGTGATAATAAAGGAAACCTCAATGAAGGAAAAGTGGTACCGGCAAAGGTGCCTCAACCACCTGCACCTACACCGAGAATGCAGAATGGCAAGGTGGTAGCACCCAAAGTTCCGAGACCGGCACCGACAAAAAAGTGAATATTATCAGATTGATAAGATTATCAAGTGGAGAGGTAATGTATTGGCCGTAATGGGACGGAATCGCAGGGCGGTGGAACAAAATAATGGATCTATAGAGATAAAGAGATAGAGATTGTTGAAGGGGAACTTATGGTTAAGGAGTGAAAAATGAAGAGTGAAAAGTTGAAATCAATATTAAAAGGGGTTTGGGCTTTTTGCTCTTTTGTGTTTTGGTCGTAGAGAAGGGAGAAGGGCTGAAGCAATATTATAGCGGAAGTAAGGAATATGTCGTTACGAGTCAGTTTATACAAAGAGATACTCCAGAAGAAGGATGAGCTGGAGGAGGCTCGAAAGAATGGGAAAAAGGTCAAAGAAACAGACCTTCCACAGATGGCTGTAGGATGCGAGTATGACGGTATAGAACGCTGTGGGTTCAGCAGTCATAGCAAGTATGTGAAACGGCCTGATAAACGCTATCCGTTCAAGCCGCTGTTGGAAAAAGAACTAAAGGCACAAGGTCAGAATATACCCCAATTGCCTTGCGTGATATGGAAGAAGAAACGTAAGCCTGTCTGCGATATACGAACAGGCGAGGTGATACGATATAAAAAGGAGGTAGAGAAATTTTTCGGTACTTGTGCTGAGGATAATGCCGCTAACTGCATACTGTACGACATGAATCCCGGTCAAAGCATCCGAACGCTAAAGGAAATCAGATTTGTACATCCTGTGAGAACGCGCACTCTGAAGAGAGAAAGAATGTGCGTAGTGTGCAGAAACATATTTACTGAGCCGTAATGTATAACCACGTGTATCAACTGACCCATGATATGGATTGCTTCTTCGTGCTTAACGGAGATGCAACCCATATTGCCACTAATGGGGGAATGGTGCCTGCAAAATTGGGCACCGTGGAGGAACTACGGGTGATGCAAACCAAAGTGGCTAATATGGAAAGGGCTTTTGGTTATGATCTGAATATGGACTATCTTTCTACATTACAGGCTGAGGATTTTCCATCACAGCAGGAGTTGGCAGATGTAGGGAAGGGGGAGAACTTGTTTGAAAGCTTGTTCGAAAATGACGAATATAGAGACATACCGTTTCACTGGAAGGTGTATAGCCATAGTTTTGTGGAAATGGCGAGAAAGGGTTTCTGGTCGTTTGACAGGGTAGGGATAATGCCCAATGGCATGGATGTCTATATGCTGATAGCATGGCCAAAGTATTCTGACAGGAAGGCGCTTCTGCCCCGCGTAGGGCATGAGTTTAAACTTGAAGATTGTAATTTGTGGTGCCAATGTGAGAGTAGCAGGTGCTGGCCGCTCGCGGAGATGATAAATATGGCTGAGGAGAGGAAGTAGGAATAATAATTCTATAAGTATGAAGAACTTTGAGATAACGAAAGAAGGGATTGTAATAGTCCAGTGGTTGAGAGTCAATGATCCTCAACTTGGAGAGGATTTGTACAATATGATTAGTCACAAGGAGGGTGAACGAGCTAATTATTACGTTTCGTATCACAAAGTTAATACGAAAGAAGAGTTTATAGGTGTTCTTCAGTATCTGATTAACAGCACCGAAGAAGGTACTATATTTACCCTTCATATCGTGTCTCATGGCGATGAAGACAGAATTGGTATAGAGGCAGACACGAATGAGGTTCGGTGGGGCGAGTTGTTCTATTATACCAGACAGCTCAATGAAATAATGGGGAATAACCTGCTTTTAGTGCTTTCGTCGTGTGTGGGTGGTGGCATACTCTCGCATATTGAGCCTGAACAGCGAGCTCCGTATAGGGCTATTATCGGCAACACGAGGGAGGTGAAGATGTTGGATGCCATGAAGGGCTTTGCTGCTTTCTATGCAGATTATTACAATATCTTAGATTTCCCTAAAGCCTTGAAAGCACTAAACGGGGTAATAGATTTTACAGAGGAGATTACACCTGGTAGGAAGAAAACAAAATTCTTTATCATGTCGGCTGAACAATCATTTGATGAAGTGTTTAATCCTGACAGGGATCCAGTTCATTTTGAAAGTTTCGTTAATAAATTGATGCCCCCCAATCCTATGATTCCGCAAGAGCTTAGAATAGTTAAAGCCAAGGAATTGTTTAGGAAGAGGGGTGAGGAACTAAAGCCTCATTTTACGTTTCAAGACTAAGAGATGACGAAGTGGAGTAGGAAATGCGAATCTAATGAATTGTGGCTGAAAGATGAAATGAATGAAGAGGTATGAGTTACAGGTGAGGACGTGCTTCTTTGTGACTAAATTGGTTGAGAATATGTTTGATATTAAGATCCTGAAAATATACGAGAAGTGTCAGTATCGGAAGAACCTAGAAGCGGGGGAGTATCCTTTCGGAGAAACGAAACTGAAAGAGTTCTTTGGAAAGAATGTAACACTACATACCATTGTGGGGAAAAACGGTAGCGGAAAATCATCGCTACTGGATATATTGTTCCGAATGGTGAATAATGTCGGGGCAGTGATGTGCAAGCAGGAGAGCAGGGACGCTTCGGCAAAGGTTCGCTATGCCAGACATATTTATGCAGACTTAGAATACGAGAAGACTTTTGAGGATGCTGCTGATGGTGGTATACACCACTGCAAACTATGTTGTCGCGATACATCGCTTTGGATAGAATTTGACTCCAAAGTTTATTGGCTGAGCGACGGTTCGCTAAGAGGAGCCTCGGAAGAGAATGATACGTATTATGATAGCATAAAAGAAGGTTACAGCGATGAGGATTTCTATGATATATCGGACCTGCGGCCGCTGGAGAATAAAAGGTTATTGGGAAAGTTACTTTTCTATACCGTGGCAACCAATTACTCGATGCTTGGATTCCAATCGGCGGATTATGACGATGAAGATTCTCTGGAATGGGAAGATGAAATATTTGTAGTAACAGATGAGCATGCATATGTAGTAACAGACGACGGGAAATTTGTTGTTACATCGGACTGGGTGAAGAAGAAAAACTGGCTGAAGGGTGTGTTTCATAAGAATGACGGATATATGTGTCCTATAGTGCTGAATCCTTTCAGAGATGGCGGTAAAATTAATATGGATACAGAGGCGGCGCTAACAGTGAACCGACTGTCGGCACTGCTTATCAGTGAACGAATGGACAAACAACCGCTGATAGAAGACTACTGTTTGGATTACATTAGCTATGACAGGAAGAAGGACTTTTATCTGAGGTTTAAACCCATGTATGAGAAGCCAGACAAGGATGATCCAGACCAAGAAAAGAAGAACCTGCTGGCAGACGGAGGGGATTTGAAGTTGTTTAAGATTGCCAGTGGTAAGAAGAATACGATATCGTGGATAGTGCTTGATGAATTGGGTTACCCAATGACAGAGGGACTGAGCGATACGGAAGCTTATTTGAGGCTTTATTTGGTTTACAAGATACTGAATATAGCAGCTACATATCCATTTTACGAAGAATTCAAACGGTTTGGGGATATAAATAAGGTGTTTGGGGTTTCGGTGAAGGGGTATGGAAAGCGATCTTTGTTACGACAGTTGGTGCAGCGGGTGGAATTGCGTGATACCCACATTGAACAAAAAGTACATCAGACACTGCGTTTTCTGGGAAGAATAGATGCTGCAAAAGCAAAAGACCAGCAATTTGATACCAGCTGGCTGGAAGGTAGCTTTACGTTTGATGATTATCGACATAAGTTAGATGTGCCTTTTGAGTTCGCAAGTGTTGAGGATTGCCTTGGGGCTTTACCACCGAATATTTTCTGGCAGACCATTTATATGAAAAGGTGGGATACAGAAAAAAATGAATGGGAATATGGCATTCCTTTCAAACGGATGTCTTCGGGGCAGAAGCAGATGTTGTATCAGCTGTCGACGCTGATATACCACTTGCTGAACCTGAAGAGTGTGCCGAGGAGTCTGGTACACTATTCTCAGGTAAGTATCGTGTTGGACGAAATCGAAGTGTGTTTCCATCCGGAATATCAACGCATGTTTATCAGCAGATTGCTTGAGTTACTTGTAGATAGGCTTCATCTAAATGAGGCATTTGACATACATCTGATGATGACGACACACAGTCCGTTTATTCTTAGCGATATACCGAACGAGCTGATATCTTATATGGAGAAAGGCCATCAGCTGACCAAGGGGGAACTGGAAGAGAGAAAGATACGACAGCCAATGGCGGGGAACATCAGCGAGTTGCTGCATCAGAGTTTCTTTTTGCATAAGGGCTTTATCGGTGAATATGCGCGTAAGAAGATACTTTCACTGGTAGAATATCTGAAGACGGGAACTGCTGACAATGATAGATGGGATGACGAACAGGCAAAACTGTTTATCGATGGTATTAGTGAACCATATATCTCTAAGCAGCTAAGGATGCTGTATGACAGTAGGCTATGAGGAGAATATTGATAGACAAGGCTGTTGAAGAACGGGCGAAGGAGTTTGCTGAAGCGATGAAGGGTAATAAACCGGACTTGCTGAAGTGGAATGAAGGAGATACGCCTATGGAAAGGCTCATGGCTTTTCGGGATGAATTGGAACCTCAGGCCGGAAATGAGCGTTATGTGGAATATGTGGATGCCATCATCGGTATGTACGATGATTTGCTGACGCTGACACCAGACAAGTTCTCGGACACATATGAAGAGCATTTCAAGACGTGGGATGACATCCTTAAGGATAAGGTTGTATATGGTAAGGAGAAAAAGTTTTATGAGCATGTAATTGACTGCATGGGTTATGCTGATATCAGGTCGAACCTGATGAGGCAATACATGAGGGTACAACGGATAAAAACTTGCGTGTATTGTAATGCCCAATATGCAGTGACAACTGAAGAGTTTAAGGAGGATGGACGAACGAAGAGAATAGGTACATACCAGTTAGACCATAACTGGCCTGAGTCGAAATATCCATTTCTGTGCACCACATTTTATAACTTGTTGCCATGTTGCCCTACGTGTAACCAGACGAAATTACAGAATACGGCTGTTTTTAATCTCTATACGCAGAAACCTGAGGAGCTGGATGTTTTTAGATTTGAGCTTACACCAGATAAGGCATTGGATGCCTACGTGAGTAATGATATGGAGAGGCTGGAGGTGAAGCTGAAGTGCGACAGTTGCGAGGAGATGTTGAAGAATCACCAGAAACTGTTTCATATTGACTTGATTTATGCGGAGCATAAAGACGTGGTGCAGAGAATTATCGTAATATTACAGGCCAACAGCAGTTATTACAGACAATCGCTACAAGATGGCGTGCATGAATTGTTTCCGAACGGCGTTGAGGATCCGGGATATTTCTTCTTCGGTTATTATATGAAGAAGGAGAACGTGCATTTGCAGCCGCTGTCGAAATTGGTACAGGATGTGGTGGAGGAGATTGAGAGGTGCGGTTGGCGCTGATGTGGTGATGGACAGAAAGGGAAGTAAAAGATGAAACTTAGTGAACCATTTGAATATAAAGGCTACTGGTGGAAACCTGACGACCAGGAAAACAAGGTGGCTGGCGTACTAACATATAAGCCAGGAGAGAGCATCATACTTGAACTTATAGGGACTTTTGACCAAGAGAATGATGCGGTAGTGGCATTCATCAATAAGTCTGATGAGAGTGTTATTCATGGTGCTCTAGAAAATGCCAAGGAAGTGACGCTATTAATGTGTCACCCCTCGGGAAGGGTGAATCTTTCCAGTTTTTTCCCGATAATCAGATATACTTGTATTTATTGCTTTATAGGAAGGCATTATACAGGAATGGATGATGTGGGTAATTTTAGGCTGGCTGTTCATTTCCCAGAGTTGTCTCATTGGTGCCATCCGGGAGTTCTCAGAGAAGCATTCTTAAAAAAAGAGCACAAGGGGCAGATTATCAGTCTTTCCTTTGAGGCTATATTTGGAGGGAAGACCTTGGCTGAGGTTGACCTAGATGATGGCTTCAAAATTCAACTAAAAGCAGGGGCAAGCTTTGGTGGTGATCATGCCATGCTTAATAATGAGGTAGGCCAATCGTCGTGGTTGGACATTTCAAGAAACGAAAAGGTTTCTTTCAATAAACTGCTATCGTGTGTTTATAAATTCGAAGAATTCCTTTCTATAGCAACTCTGAGGGTGGTTGAGGTATCAGAGATAACAATCTTTGATGAAGACTATTATCAGGAGTTTGATAATGGGGAGAAACATCATCATGCCATTTATTTCTTTTCAAGTCATTGGAGAGGAAAAGATAATGAGAAGGTGGATACTTTAAAGTTTCTCTTTGGGTATGATGACATCAAAGAGCGGTTTGGCGAGATAATGAGGGTGTGGTATGCTGACCAGAATGATATGTGTCCTGTGAGAAGTAATCTTGTTGATAGTTTGGAAAAGAAGAGGGTATTTAGCAACATGGATTTTCTGATTTTAGCCAGAGCGCTTGACGGGTACTGTATTAGGTCGAAATACAAGGGTAGTATTACTAATCGCATGAAGGCTGTTATAGAGAAGTTCTCGGATATAACACGCATAAAGAGAGATAATATCAACGTTGAAGAACTTGTGGATTCAAGAGACTATTATGCTCACTTCATGCCACGAGAAAGAAAACAGCATATTCTAGACGGCTTCGATTTGCATGATTTGACTCAAAAAGTACGACGGTTGGTTATTTGCTGTGTGCTTTCTGATTTGGGGATGGATAATACAGCTATCGACGGTATCTTTAAGAATAGCAATAGCAAGTTTATTACGGCTTAAATTAAGGGTATATGACGCAGGAGGAAAGGTGGATGGCAAAATACAATGAGGTGGTTGAGTTTATAGATGCCAACCATCGTAATTCTTTGTGTCATAGGATAGAATAGCATGATATGCTGAATTGGGTGAAGGCAAATAGGAAAGCTCTTAATGCAGGGAAGTTGAAAGAGAAGAGGGTGGAGAAGTTTAGAAAACTTCTGGAAATGGCAGAGAGATATAAGCATAAGATCAGTATCAATGATATTATGAAAGGAACGAGATATATTATTCTGAGTGGAATGACTGCGATGGTTCTTCTTTTCTCATGCGAGAAAGGAGAACCATTTGTGGTTTAAATAGATGAGGCTGTAGCCTTTTATGCGTGGGAATAGTATGAGTATAAGTACGAAAGTAAAGCTGAAATTGCTGGCAATATCAAGTGGATTCTGTGGAAATCCCAATTACCATAAGAACCGATTTGACTATTTTGAGTTTTAGGAAGTAGGTAAGTGAATTATGCCTCGTAGCAACTTAAGTTTCTTAGGTAAATATCGTAAGGATGAGCTGGTAAGATATCTTGCCAGTTTGCATCTTTATGCCCAGAACTCTTCAAATATCCTGAGGCTATCAATGTTGGTATATGAGGCACTCTGTGGCAAAGGAGGACGTAAACATCTTCATATTCCTACATTCCAGAAGGAAATAGAAAAGAACTACAACCATGACTCGTATGAAGACCCACAGGAATATATGTTCGTAGATCTGGTGCATACCCCTAAGGGTTCTTATCGCGTTTTTCCTGGTATATTCACCTACCTTCAATATAATCTCACCCGACTGTTTGAGTTGGCTGAGGCTGAGAATGTTGAAGCAGACGCACTTTCATCAGTCTATGCCTTGTTGGAATTGTCAGATACTCTAGCTCAGAAAGCAGGACTGGGGCGATACGAAATAGGGGATAAGGAGCATGTAGAGCTTTATTGCTCAAACTATCGAGAAACGACTATATACGAGAGTTTCGTGTCGTTTCCGAAAAGAGATTTGGTTATTCTTTTTTCTAGGTATGGATTAGAACCATCGTTTATACAAACATTGGTATATCATTCGAGGAGTAGGGATGTCAAGCAATTCAAAATGACGATGGATGGCTATAGCCCCGTAGAAAAAACGCCTCTATATGCTGATGAACAAGGGAATTATGTGGTAATACAACCTTCGGCATTGTTGAGTTGTGCCTATCTTCACTGCCTTGAAATACTGAGAGAACGATTGGGTGAAGAAAGCCTGAACCGCCGATACTTGGATGTGCTAATAGGAGAGGTGGCTTTAGCAATGAAGCTAACTGGCACCTATAATTGCGGTGGTGGGATAGTAGGAAATATAGGGTATTTGCTGTTTATTTATGATAATGGTGGCAAGGTTTGTGTGACAATCGCTCATCAGAAGTATGATGAACAGAATTACAACCAGGTAGTAGAAACTGCGAAGAAACAATATCTCAATGATGATTTGCTTTATGTGGATATAAGGAGTTCCCTAACCCTGAATATCGAAGCTTTAAATCACCACTTTGACCACGTCAGCTTGTTGATAGATGATTTTAGAGTGATGATGGCTCAAAAGCACATGAATGCTACAGAACTTTATTATTATTCGCAGGCACGACAGCGACTTTCTGGTCACAATATAGGTCAGGAAATCGATATGTTTGCCTTTTATTGGCGCAATAAACATACCTTTTACACAGACCAGACTTATAACTTCTTTACTTTTGAAACGGGATTAGCATATGATATACGTTGCCAATACCTGACAGAGCGCGATGATCACTTGGTGGACGGGCCTGGTCATTTAATGATGATTTGTCATTTTGATGATTATCCCAAGGAGATTCCCATTTATGTCCCGATAGGAAATGATTCACCCAAAGTGTTTGTAGGTGAATATGGAAATACGAGACTGACTACGATTCTTCATATGAGAGATAATGATGAGGTGTTGGGGCTACGCGAGATAGCCAAGAGTCTTGTTGTGTGGACTTACGGTTTTACCTATAAGTACGGGGTAGAATTACTGAACAGAAAACTAAAGCTAATGCTGAGTTTCTATGATGGGACAAATCCCAAAATGAAACAATTGGATGATGATTTCTTAGAATTTTCTATTCCGATGAAGGTATTTGAAAGAAAACCTAAAGGGAAAACATATGATTACTTGTTTTTCGACTTTTGGATTGAAGCCCTTTTAGAGTTTGGCTTGTGTGACGTGGAGGCTGTGAAGGAAAAGTCGGATGTGTTGTTTGAAGAATGTAAAGGTGAACTGCTCTTAATTGAACCTAAGGGAATTGTGTACTGGGCGGAGAATGATGGACATCAAGCCACATATTTTACGAATGATAATGCCTGCGACAGGGTATTGGATGACATTGCAGCCTATTTGAAAATGGGTGGTACCCCCAAAGCACTCGACCTAAAAGAATCGAAAACTTTGGCACTGAAGATAATAGATTTTTTGGGTACAACCCTTAACGATTTGTTGTCACAATACGCTACGTCGAGATTTGTGGAGTCATTAATGGAACTGCATCATGGAACATTGTTCTGGTTAGCTTCTACCAGTATGAGATTTGAGAAGGTGAATGCTGTCATGACCTATTTGGGGGCTGATTATAGTGAGCAGAAAGCATACCTGTTCAAATATTCAGAAACGAACAATCTAACGCAATGCTTGCTGGAGCGCATCGTAGCAAATGACTTCCATTCGGAGAATGATCCAAAACTTGTTGATATAGACAAAATATTTGCCTATATGCATGAATTGTACACCTTCGGCATATATTTGGATTTCTTGACTTTCAAAATACCTGGTACAGAGTTGGCAATACTGGCTAATGGTCGCGTTGGACTGCCACAAGAACAGATAAACAAGCAGATGGCATATTTCTCTGATATGAGAGAAAATGAACTGTACAGACCTGACAGTTATCGGAAACTTCATGCTATGCAGAAGAGTCCTAATATAGACACAAAGGACGAAAACTTCTTGGATGCATTCAAAGAAGAATATCATATTGAGTATAGCCAGTGGAAGAAACTGCTTGAGGAATCGCTTAATTATGCCATTGGTCATGAAGAACCAATAGTGAATATTACATGGGAGACATTTGTTGATGAGATTCTGTTGAAAGTTATCACGAAAGAGGACGTAGAGCCGTTTAAGAAAACCTTCTGCATGTATAATGGCATGTCGGAAGGTGCGCTGCCAAGTGAGAGTTTCTCTCAGAGGTTTAACCGTAAATATCAAATATCGTCACGCCCTTGGGTATGTTATAGAGACTGCGTGATGTACAGCACCAAGTCATTGCACCAGCATGAACATGTGATGCTTGAAAGATTGGACGAAGGAAAGGTCCATGCGGAGGCTCAGAAGATGAGTAATTATATGAGTGATCTTAATCGCAGGAAAGGAATCGTTTTTGAGAATAATCTTAGAAACTATTATGACTCTTTGGGGATAGAAACGCTATTGGCTTTCCGTGGCGTTGAAATTGGCCCTGGTGAGCGGCTCGACAATAAAGAACCGCTGGGCGATATAGATGTGTTACTCATTGATACGAAATGCAAGAAGATAGTCTGCATAGAAACCAAGGACTATTATGAGAGTCGGACTATTTATGAAGTTCTTACGGAGAATCGGAAAACGAGTGATGACATGGAAAAGCCTATTAAACGTGACGAATGGTGTAAGAGCCATATAAGTGCTTTTGCCAATCTTTGTAAAGAAGTTGATGATACCTACACTTGCTCATCGGTTTTTGTTACAGTGAACATGCCAGCCTACCAATATGGGCACAGTGAAGAGAAAAGTCCGATTCGGATAATACCTGCATTGGATTTAATGGAAGACCCATTGATGGTATTTGAGGATGAAGAGGGGTGAATGATTCGCAGTATTGACATCGCTAACTTGGTTGATGAGCTTTATAACCTTTTTGAAGATGAGGAAAAACCTTTTCCAATTGACTTTACTATTAGCGTAACATTTCAAGTGGATAAAACTGGAAAGATTCAGAAAGCAAGAATGTTTGAAGTTCAGCCATCAGACAAGACCTATTATCCTTTCTATAACGATTTAATCACAAAGTTAGAAAAAGAACTGAAGTTCGTCCCTGCCCATAATATTCAAACAGGTGAATATTATGACAGTGAGACTTTTATGTTACCTATTCATTATAGAAGAGAGACTCCTTTTGAGTAGCAACGAAAGATTCTGCCACGAAAATTTTGGCAAACCAAAATTATTCGCTAGATTTGCAGCGTATGATAAAATCTAACCACTACTACCCCTTCGGCGGTTTGATGGGCGAAAGCACCGGCAGCGATGCGCAACCCTACAAATACAACGGCAAGGAGCTCGACCGCCACAGCGGCCTCGACTGGTACGACTACGGCGCACGGTGGTATGACGGAATATGATGTCATCATTCAGGACGCCAATTCCACATACATTGCATTTTGCAGAAACTCGCTTACCTTACCAGAAATGAGTAAATTCGATAAAGTCAAATTTTGGTGAAAAAATCTATTTTTTTCGTTTAGTACGATTTTGGTACGACAATTCGCTGGAATGCCTTTAAATACAGGTGTTTCGGTGTGCCTATCTCATTTTTAGTACGATTTTGGTACGACTCAAATGCCTTCAAAAATTTGGAGGCATTTTCTTTTTCATTGTATTTTTGCGGTGAGTTAATTATCACAAGAAATACTAATCTAAAACGTAAAACAAAATGAAAAAGAAAGTTTGCATCTTATCTTTATTGTTATGTACAAGTATTCATTTGTCTGCTCAGCAGAAGATAAGTTATACTTACGATGCTGCTGGCAATCGAATACTTCGTGAACCCCAAAATAATATGCAATTTCTCCAAGAAGAAGTTTCTTTTAATCTTTGGGAGGAAATGGAGATAACATCTCTTCTAAAAGGCGTGTATTGTTTCAAGTGCCTTCATCTAAATCCCAATGAAATCAAGGAGATAGGCGTTTACAACATGGAGGGTTTCAAGGTCCTCTCACCACAATTTAACGGAAATACGCTCGCCGTTAATCTCTCAAGAATCAACCGAAAGGGAATCTATATTATAAAATGTGTATATCAAGGACAATCCTATTCTTATTCGTTAACCAATTGATAATCCATCTTTAAATCTTTACAAAATGAAGCACGGAATGATTAAAACGCTGTTGGTTCTTGCAGCGGCTTACATGAATACGCCGATTTTCTCGCAGGATGCGAACACGGCGGTAGGAACACCCAATGGCATTTTCGAGGTAAGCAATATGGGTGCAGCACAGTATCATATTCAGATTGAAGTTCCCGACGGCGGCCCTCTAAAGCCTGATATAGGTATCGACTACAACAGTCAGTCTGGACTCGGAAATGTCGGCTGGGGGTGTAACATTTCGGGCATTTCTTCCATCACACGTGGAACGAAAGACATTTTTCACGACAGGGCGGCTCGTGCTGTACTCTACGAAGATAATGATGCCTACTACCTTGATGGGAAACGTCTGGTACTCTATTCAATTGGAGAAAATGGGGAAGGCTCTGTAGGATGTGTGTATCACCCAGAGGGCGATCCCTTTACCGATGTCACAATAAAAAACGGGGCATACGGCACCTATTTTGAGGTAACAACGCCTGACGGCAAGGTCTTGAACTACGGCGGCACCTATAACACTCGCATTATTTTCAACTCCGACGGTATCCAAAAGGTAGCATCGTGGAACATTTACAGCTGCACTAATCAAATGGGACAGAGCATATATTTCTTATACGATATCAGCGACTATTATCCCTGTATCTCCCAGATTATATACGACTTGCCCGACGGTACAAAAAATACGATTAACTTTACCTATACATCGTTGGGTAGTGCCGCTAAAAAATTCCGACTAAAAAATGTGGAAGGAAAAATTGACAAATTGCTTACAAATATCATCTGTAAAACAGGAAACAGTATTTTTCGTAGCTACAATTTTACCTACAACAAAACCTCCGACGGCACAGCCGTTAAATTTCCTCGTTTGACAGCTATAAACGTTACTGGCAGCGATGGGAGCAGCATGCCACCCGTCGCATTGACGTGGAATTATATGCCCAAATTTAGCTGTCATCACGCAGAAGAACCTCATCTTGTAGCCAGTTTTTCTTCTGATGTTCAAATCACCGACAAGAAATTGATGGCCAACGATATGAATGGAGACGGAATTGATGATATTATCCAAATCACCATAGACAGCAAATCATACCAAAAAAAATCTTTTGTCAATGTTTTTCAATCAGGCCGCAACTCGTTAAATGAGATAGAGTTTTTTCCCTCCCAACCCATATCTGTCGTGTATGATTTTTTTCACGAAGATATGGGGCTTAGTTTTCAAAAATCATACCATTTTGGAGAATTCGATGGTGATGGTTTTTCTGATTTACTGATGCCCTCTCTTTTCACAAGTACAAGTGGAAGCAATTTTTTTGTAAATGTATTTTATGGAAGTGGGGGACAACAAACTTCTATGCAGACTTACTCCTACGGCATTTTGCTTAGCCAGAAAACAAATTCCCTTCCTCCGTATGCTGTAATTGACCTGAATAATGATGGGATAAGTGAGATACTTGTATTGGAACAAAATAATCCCAGGTCTTCTCTTTGCCATATTGTTTCAAAAGGGCAAGACCATTCTTTTTCTTCTAAAACGGGTCATTTTAATCTTCCTTCAAAACCACAGAAACTGTTAGTGGCCGATTTCAACGGTGATGGCCTTCAAGATTTGCTAATTATTTGCTCATACGGGTATAGCTTGTATTGGAATTGTGGCGGGTATATAGGGGAAACGATTCCTTCATTTTATACCTATTTCTCCGATAGAAATGGATGTGTGGTAAAAGGAACCGATATTAAAGATATGTTGACAATTCAACTTGGAGATTTCAATGGCGATGGTTTGCCCGATCTTTTACTAAATGAACGAGATAGTCCCAAATACCATTTTGCCCTCAACAAAGGAGATGGAACCTTCGCACATACAAACGATGTGCAGATTAACGTATTCGACGAAGGAAAAGACGAAGACGACGACAAATTTACGATCATCGTGAACGATTTCGACTATGACGGAAAATCTGACGTGTTCATCGCCCACGCCCATTACGAGCACCACGGTGGCCTATTCCCTTGGAATGAATACAAACATACCGATGTTAGGTGGTATCGTTCGACCGGAGCTTCCCTCTCCTTAATGAAGTCTGTTCAGACGAGAAATGAACTGGATGCGCAGAATGGACACATCACTATGGGCGATATCGACGGCGACGGCAGACCCGAACTTATCAACTACGGGTCTAATCTGGCTACCACTTCAACTGTTCAAAGAACGATTTCACCCCGTTTTTATAACGATATTGTAACAGTCGGTGCAGGAAAGGTATCCTCCATCACCGACGGTTTCGGAAATACAACACGAATCAGCTACGCATCGCTGACAAATCCCGCTGTCTATACCAAAGGAATAGGATGTGCCTATCCTCTCATCGATTTACAGATGCCGTTGCACGTAGTCAATACGGTTAAAACACCTGTTTATACAACAGGAGGCTCTTCATCATTGATGACACAGACCTATTCCTATGAAGGACTAAAAGCACACATAGCAGGGCGTGGCCTGCTCGGATTCGCCAAAACAACTGTTTCTAATGATGTTATGGGAACAACAACCATCAAGGAAATATCAGGCTGGTCTGAGGCGAACAGATTCACACCGACAACCTTTGTAGAGGAAACAACCCTAGCAGGCTTTAGTGGTTCACAGAAGAAAGTCACCACAATGTCTTTCTATGGAACAACAGGGCACTGGTTCACCTATCCATCAATTGTCACTACGACCAATCTTGATAATAATACAACAGAGACAAGCTATACATACGACACTTACAGAGGTGTCTTGTCGCAGGAAAAGACAGTTTACGACGGAGGAACAAATACGAACTTTAAACAAGTTACCTACACTTACGGATACCCCAAATATGGTGGACAGTGGTTGCCCACAAAGATTGTTCGTACACAGAAACACCCTGACGATGGACAGACGTATTCGACAGAGCAGCATATAACATACAACGCTGCAACAGGTTTGCCGACAAAGATTATCGACAACATTAACCATACGGCACAGAAACTGACAACAGAATACGAATACTATCCTGCCGGAGGATTGAAGTCTAAAAAAGTATCTGGTGCAGGTCTCAATACTGTCACCACCAAGTATGAATACGACGCTACGCAGCGTTTCCTCACAAAATCATACACCTCGCCCGCCTCAGCCGTGAAAACCTATACCTACGACATCTGGGGAAATATGCTGACAGAATGCGATGAAACCGATGCGTCCAACAAACTAACAACCACCTACACATACGATGGATGGGGACGGCTGAAGACCAAAACAACCCCAGAAGGATTGTGTACCAACTATGAAACGGGATGGGCCAGTGGAGGTAATAAAAAATACTATACCAAAGAAACAGGTACGGCGATGCCCCCCGTAACCATTTACTATGATGCTTTCGGACGTGAGCTGCTACGGGAAACGAAAGGCCCGCAGAACATAGACATAACGAAAACCACATCATATAACAAAATGGGGTTGGTGTCGCAAGTGAAGAACGTAACAGGGAAGCTAACCCTCACCGACAAATACACTTATGATGAGCGTGGACGTATGCTCTCCGAGACTTTGGGCACAGGTAAAAGTGCGACCTACAACTATAACAATCGCACCGTCACAACAACCACCGCAGGCCGTACTTACACCAAAACTACTGATGCTTGGGGCAACATCATCAAATCAACAGACCCACAAAACGAGGTGGAATATCAATACTTCTCTAACGGGAAACCGAGTAGCGTCACCACCAACGGTAACACCGTAAGCATGACCTACGATGTGGCAGGCAATCAAACCTCGCTCACCGATCCCGATGCAGGAACATCCACCTACACCTATGCCGCCGACGGCACCTTGCTAACGCAAACCGACGGTCGCGGAGTGGAAACAAGATTCATCTACGATGATTTGGGGCGCATCAAATCGAAACAGGTCGGCCTGAGTACCATCAATTACACTTATGGAGAGACCGGGGTGGAGAAACTTCGCCTCATCAAAGAAACGCTCGACGACAAGACAGTGGAATATACCTACGATAGCTTTGGTCGTGTGCTGACAGAAACACGTATAGTTGGCGACAAAGGAACCTATACGTTCACCCATTCCTACAACGACCAAAACCAACTTTCACAAACCATCTATCCCGGTGGTCTGACAGTAACCTATCAGTATGATGAAAACGGATATAAAACGCAAACCCAAGCGGGCACGGCTGTTGTCTATCAGCAAACAGGCTTCAATGGACTCGTGAGCAGTTCCTCGTTTATGGGCAAATTGACATCGACAAGCACCCGCAACACTCGTGGCTATTTGCAGAACCTGAAAATCACAAGCGAATCGTCAGTTTTGGAGCAATTCAACACGCAGTACGAGATTTCCACAGGCAATTTGCTGTCGCGCCAACGCAAAGGTGCTTCAAAGGAAACATTTACTTACGACAACCTCGATCGCTTGGTATCGGTAAAAGTCGGAAGCAAAGAAACCATGCGAATGGACTATGCCGACAACGGCAACATCCTCTATAAAACTGGCATCGGCGAATACGAATACAATGCCTACGACCATCCACACGCCGTTACAGACGTGGAGGATGTTGGTATGAATTTTCAAAATAGCAACCTCTCAACTTCATTCAATGATTTTGGAAAGATAGAGCAAATCACAGATTGTGCACCCACACCACCTGCTCTGCCTGGCATGATAATTCAGCCACCTGTCCCCAATGTTATGCGATTTGAGTACGGCCCAGATCAAGAACGGTGGTATTCTGAATCATCCATAGGCTATGGACTTCCCCTTACAACCATCTATGCCGGCGACTACGAGAAAATCACTGGCTACGATAACTACAGTGGCGAAGCCTATGTCAAGGAGTTCTATTACCTCGACGGAAACGCCATCGTCATCAAGGAAAATGGGGAATTTCGGAATTTTCTTGCTTTCACAGACAATATTGGCAGTATCTTGTCCGTTATAGATGAAGAGGGCAGTCGTGTCTTCGATGCGTCGTACGACGCATGGGGTCGCCAGACGGTGACGAAGAATGAGATTGGGTTGCGCCGAGGATACACGGGGCACGAGATGCTCAACGAGGTTGGCATCATCAACATGAACGGCAGGTTGTACGACCCGTTGCTGGGCCGATTCTTCTCACCCGACAACTATGTGCAGATGCCCGACAATTCGCAGAGCTTCAACCGCTACTCGTACTGCCTGAACAATCCGCTGAAATACAACGATCCGAGTGGGGAACTCTTCACATGGAATTTTAGTAAACGAGGATTTAGCATCGGAATTAATTTTACTCCTATTGGGATACCATTCGGATTTGGAATTAATGTTGGTTGGAGCGATGGTGGATCTGTTGGGATTTACAGTGAGGTAGGTTATCGTGTCGGCGGTACAGGTTTAGGTTCAGGAGCTACTGTTAGCCAAAGTTTGGATTATGGTTTTGGGACTGATAGTTGGAGTACAACAGCAGGAGTTGACGTTTATGGTTCTCTCGGAATATTTAATGCAGGTGGAAATGGTTCTTATACATACAATATGAATAATGGACAAAGTACTTTGGGGTGGGGAATAAATGCAGGTGTTAGCCTTTTTGGAAACGATGCGACAGGACTTGGACTCAACATAGGGTATGGCTCTAATGGCTGGGATATTGGATTAGGAGGTTATTATAATCCAAACGCGTGGAAAGATAATCCTGTTTATGAACCTGAAAAATGGAATGAGCCCGACAAGGTCAATTATAACAATTGTTATAGTTATGCTTTGGATGACATTGACAATGGAAATTTTCATGGGTTACAACCAGGAGACGCAGGCAACCATTCCATTGCTAGTTCATCTGACATAAATCTTGATTATGTTATGCAAGCATCAATAAGTGATGGTAGGATAAAAAAACCGAATTTTTGGAATAAACTAGGGTTTGGCAAAAACGGTTATTACGAAGTGTATTTGGTTATTGATCAAGGAAAAGACTATCACTGGTATCGTCAGGATAAGGGTGGCGCTTGGTCTCATAAGCCTGGTAGAACGCCTGTTATCAACGTAGATGCTTCAGGACGCTTCATCTCAAATCCTGTAAGGGCGAATCACAATTACGGACATGTAAACTATAATAATGGAGGAATAAGACTATGGGTAAAAAGAAGATAATTTTTTTATTTATTTTTATGTCATTGTTTAATATACAAGTTTTCACGCAGCAGACGTTTATGTTTACAGAGAAATTAAGATGGAAACCCCAAAAAGAAGCGGTAAAAGAGTTGTATGAGTCAATGAACAGCTTTGTTTGTGACACAACGCCTGTCGTTGTAAAATACGATTATTCTTCTGTGCTTAATTTGATAAATCATCTTTTCACGAGGCGGAGAATTAAGAAACAACTTGACTTACGAAAACGAATGGTGCAGAACGAAACGAAAAATTATGTTGATTCAAATTTTGTATTTATCAATGATTCTGTTAAATATTTCAGATTTAAAGACAAAAGTAGAATAATTGAATGGGGCGAGAGTATTACGTCTTCTCCTTTTGTGTCTCATTCGCTTGTCCACTCCTCGGAATTGCACATAAAGGATAATCACGTTCTAATATTAATGGTTAGTGGCTATTCTGGTATTCCTATAACGTCTTTCTACGTATTCAGATACAAGGGAAATATATGGGAACTACAAACAACTTCACGGGTAAAATTGACAGAGAAATTGATTGTCAAAGTTGATGATGATCAAGAAAAAATTTTGTTTGAAACGCCCTCCTGTCAGATAGGTGAATTACCTCTTGAAATATTATTGCAGTAACAATATTCGACATTTATTTAGTAAGGGGGGATTCCGTTCCGTATATACAACATATGGTACATTAGATTATGCCGCTGATAAATATGCTTTTGATAGATTAGGTTATTATTACAATGATTTGGGGATTCGATATATATATCCATAATGTACAAAAAACATAACACAATTATGAAGAAAAATATTTTTTTAATGCTGTTTCTTTTGCTTTTTTTTCATGTGAAGGCTTTCATCATGTTGAGGGCATAATAACTGATTCAAAAACACAATTGCCGATAAGCTGTGCCTTAATCATAAAGAATAAGAGCGACACTCTTTACACGGATAGTCTTGGAAAATTTAAAGTTTATCAAAGGAAAGCTCCTTTGGGGTATTCTGTAATGTCAGTAACCTTTACAAAATCAGGATATAAAACCGTGAAAAAACGTTTTCGAGGATGGAAAGATAATCCTATTACTATCATTATGAAACCGATAGACTCGGAATAATTTCTGAAATATATTGAGATAATTCTGTTAAATAATTATAAAATGTACTAAGTATGAAGATTTTGTCGATTATAACAACTGGTGGTAAATGTCTTATTGCAAGTGGAGTTTTTCTATTGTTTTCATGTGATTCTACGCAAAGTTTAACGGTCAATGGAAAACAGACGTTGTCCTATTCATTACACGACAATGAGATAAAGATAGCAGCTGGTAAATTTGGCCATGATTATCATATTTTCATCAGTTCTGACAAAGCAATTACAGTTCAGCCAGACTCGTTTCAATACGAATTTTCCAGAGACGTATCCACTGAAAAAATTGATTATTATGGGTATGAAAGAAAAAGCAAGGATGATGTGAAGCATCATAATAGTATTGTATTGCGAAAATGTTGGGCAAAATCTCTGTCAATGGATAGCGTAATGTTAAAAGTCATTCCAAATGATTGTATTCTATATCAAGGAAACAGGGTTATTACTGACACCATTTACATCAATTTAAATACTAAAAAAACAAAGTATTTGCAATAGGGGCAAATGATGATGGATATAGTTATTTAATTGGGTAAACGGATATATTGCAAAATCGAAATAAAATATTTGAAAAATGATAGAAAGCGAGGGTGGAACAAAAGAGTCCATCCTCGCTTTTTTCTGAAATTTTCTTGCCTTCACAGACAATATCGGGAGTATCTTGTCCGTTGTAGATGCCGACAAAATGACGAAAGCAGGTTAGGTACGATTTTGGTACGACAATTTGCTGGAATGCCTTTAAATACAGGCATTTCGGCGTGCCTATCTCATTTTTAGTACGATTTTGGTACGACTCAAATGCCTTCAAAAATTTGGAGGCACTTTCTTTTTCCGTGTAATTTTGCAGTGAGTTAATTATCACAAAAATCACTAATTTTAAAACGTAAACAAAATGAAAAAGAATGTTTTAACCATCGTTGCCATCGCTTGCATGGCATTTTCCGCACCCACTTCTGCGTTCGCGGATGGAGAACTTGAACAGGTGGATTTGGAGGTGACAATTGATGACCCAACAACGCAAATTGGTGGGCCTCGCAAAGCACCTCCGCGTCCTTCCGCCGTGCAAATTCCCATTGTATTTCTCGATGGGTACACGCTGTATTTCGACGATCCGTGCGACGGCTGTACGCTTCAGCTTGTCGATGAAGACGAGGAAATCGTCTATTCCGTCGTGCTTCCCAACGGAACGACGGAATGGGAACTGCCCGAACTGGTTTCGGGCGAGTACAAACTCCAAATCATTCGCGGACGCTATTGCTTCTGGGGATGGATAGAGCTATACGATTGATGTTTCTCGAAAATCATAACGCACTGCAAGGATTAGCGTCCGCACCCTTGTCAGTGTTACAATAACAATCTGCGGACACTTTTAAAAAAAATGAACAAGAAATTTTTGATGCTGCCGTGCATTGCAGCCGTTGCCATCGCAACATTCGTTGGCGCAAAGTCTTTCAAGACAAGTGCATACGAGAGTAATGATTTGCTGATGCAGAATGTGGAGGCGTTGGCAAAAAATGATGGAGGTGGCTCTTACCGCTATCCCAAGAAAGAGGGGAATGCCAAATTCTGTACGCTATATGTGTATTTTAAAGGTTCTGTTGAAGTTGCAAAAGGAACCAGCGAAAACCCAAAATATGAAGGGAAAGCAGAATATACGAAAGAAACCAAAGATGGTCTGAAAGACAGATGTCCAGATAGAGGCGAGGGATGCGATCCCTATTCTTGCCAGGAGGTTTCATATAAACAATAATGGATTGTGTATAAGAGGGATTTTCGTTATCGGAAAGAACTCTTATACACTTCCTTAAAAAATATAATAACTATGAGTAATTCAAATAAACTATTCCTCGTTTTGCTTTCTGTCATTTTGGTATGTTGCCAAAATAAAAATACGTACGACCAAGAAGGAAATTTCTTTTATGTCGATGTCGATATTGATAATGCGAAATCATACATCTCAGATGCAGAGTCAGGCTTAATTGCCCCCAATGAGTGTGAAATCGTTCAGTTGAATTGTCCTACAGGAATTGGCACTATCGAAGATATGAAATTTGATAAGGACAATATGGTAATACTTGATAATGGCAGACAGCGAATTCATATTTTGAATAAAGATGGAATCTGTGAACATGAGATATCTCGTTTAGGAAAATCTTCGAATGAGTATATTGAGATAACAGATTTCTTTGCAGTGAATGACAAAATATACGTGTTGGACATGTCGTCTTTGAAAGTCGTCGAGTACGATTATGAAGGGCAGTGTAAAAATGTTACTGATATATCAGATTATTGGGCAAATAGTCTCTTTGTTTTAGGAGATCATCTCTTTCTAGTTAATGAAAGAAGTGGTACGGGCAATGGGCAAAACCATATTTTTGAAATAAAAATAGACGGAACATTGGTAAAGTCGCATATCCCTTTCGAAAACAGACCAGGGCTTGCTAGTGACATTTGTTACTCATTCTATTCTACAGACTCTGTATTCTATGCTCAGAGAGAAGCCAACACTATCTTTAAAATTTCACAAGGAAAAAGTGAGCCATTCATCACTTTGGACTTTGGTGAGTACAATCTTCCTGACAAATTTAAAGAGATGGATGCAAGGGAATTAATGTTTAATACCAACAAAGAATACGCAAAATATGCCCTTGGCATAGAGAAAATACAGACGTCAGGTGATCTTTTGTTTGTGAGATTTCAGGCAAAGAACAATAATTATCTCCTCGTGATCAATTATCGGAATAAGACAAACGTGTTGTTATGTCGGGGTATTGCTATCAATAGCATGTACTATTTGGGATTGATGAACTACTATATAAATGGGAAATTCATATACGATGTATATGATAGCGATGATTTCATTGATATGGTTAAAAACATGGATGATGAAGAGAATTCGATTGAAGAAAAATATTTAAATGAACTTAAAGCAATCGTATTAGAGAGAGAGGCGGACTCTGGAAATCCTATAATTGTAAAATACAAGGTAAAATATGAATAAACGAATAATATTTTTGTTTTTGTCAATAATCGTGTTGTTTTTTTCATGTAAAAGGGATGACACATTATCTTGTGTAAAACAAATGATTGACAGTAGAATAAGCTTGAACTTGGATCAAATGGAACTGGTTGCGCGTGACAAGAAAGCCTCTAATGAGGATTCTCGGTTTATAATGGTCTGTTATTTTGATTCAACAGAATGCCATTCATGTGCAACAGATAAGTTGTATTTATGGAATGATTTTATAGAAAAATATGGACGGAATCATCAAATAGATTACATCTTTATTTTCTATCCTTCCAAAGATTCTTATCCGTCTTTGCGTACATTTCTCAGAAGTAAAAAGGAAGCCAAGAATATCTATATTGATACGTTAAATGTATTTGAGAAAGCTAATCCATTTGTTCCTCATGCCTCAATTTACCATACGATGTTGATTGACAAAAAGGATAATAAAATAAAACTTGTTGGTGATCCTCGAAGGAATCAAAAAGTAGAAGATCTTTTTGTGAAAATCATAAGTGGACGTGGAGGATAAAGTACCATAATATTGTAAAGTGTATCGAAATTAATTAAATTTTATAAATCAACCGCTTCATGAAAATCTTTTTAGTAAAACAATCGAAGACTGCTGCCCGTGGGAGTATGACCCTGTTACTGGGTCTGCTCCTGCTTGGCAGTTGCCGTTCGGACTTGACCCGCTATGCTGGCAACAATGCCTCAGAGTTGGAAAAGGTGCTTCTCTATTACAAGCTTGTCCGTTGGGACTCGCAGAAATACGAGGCAGCGAAGTTCCTGATAGAGAATATGAAATATCACAGTTCCCAAGGCCGCATCGTCTCGAACGATTCCGCGCTTGAGGCGTGGCGGGCAGAAACCGACAGCATTTATTTTGAAACCGTGAACGGGCATACATTGAATGATTTCCCGTGGGACAGCCTGCAGGCACGACAGAAACGCCACCGTGCGATTATTGAGGCCGACACGATGCCCGATGTGGAGAACGATATGACAATCAGGCCTGATATGGAAACGCTTACCTTCAAGTTCCTCACGGAGCATATCGACCACGCTTTCAAGGTATGGAAAGAGTCGAAATATGCCCGAAATTTGACTTTCGACGAATTCAAAGAATACATCTTGCCCTATCAATCTGTCAAGGGTTATGGCTTCTTGGAGACAGGACAGCGGTATGATGATTTGTTTGGAAAATACATCCATCGTACAGACTCCGACAGCCTTTCCTCTACCGTTGCCTACTACAACAGGGCTATTAACGGGTTGCGGGACTTAAACGGTAAGACGCACCGAAAGGTGTTGGCTGGTGTCTATGACCTTTATTCAAGGGATTTCCACGATTGTGTGGATATTGCAAGCTATGGTTGCAACATTCTTCGTGCCTGTGGTGTTCCCACCGTGGTGGAATACAATGTCAGCTACCGCGAATGGGCTGGACGCCATTATCATTGCGGTGTTTATAGTGATACCACAGGTACGTGGGAGTGTTTCAATCCCGAATCGTCGTTGCCCGGTGATGGCAGTTGGTCGTGGGAACCGACAATGAACATCCACCGCATCACCTACGGTGCACAATCGGACTCGCCTTATTTTCTTCGTGCAGAAGGGGAATATGTGCCATCGATGATGAACAACCCTTGCTTCAAGGATGTGACGGCACTCTACAAGCCGACGACCACGCTGACGCTTCCCATCAGCATCGATGATGACAACAAGTTGGCCTATCTTGCGTCATACAACTTTAACGAGGAGGGCATCATACCCATCACTTGGGGCATTATTAACAAGGAAAAGAAAACCGTTACGTTCCAAAACGTTTTGTTTGATGCCATCTATTTCCCGATTTATTATCCTTCGGAACAATATCAGGTTTTCGGCGAACCATTCTATGTAACGGAGTCCGAAGGCGAAATAAAAGTGTGTTCGCTGCCTGAGGTGGATGATTCTGACGAGCATTGGGAGTCGCTGTTGCTGACCCGCAAATTCCCGCGCAAGGAGAGTATGATGAAGGTGGCAGAGGAACTGGTTGGCGGTCGTTTTCTCGGTGCCAACAAAGACGATTTCAGCGACGCTGTGACGCTTTATGAAATTTCCGAGCCGCCAATTCCCTATTTCCGCGACTACACACTCACACGGAAAGGGCGTTTCCAATACTATCGTTTTCAGGCATCCGAAGAGCATCCCCACGCCAACATCTCGATGCTGGAATGGATTACACCGTCTTCTTACGGCTATAAGAACGCGATACCACCCACGCCACCGCATATATTTTATCCGAAAGACACCGTCATTCTTCGAGAAGACAGCCGTCTGGTGAAACTGCTGGACGATGAGTCGTGGGACAAGATGAAATGGAAGGCCGAATACGACGGCAAGATGCACACCGCGCCGGGTGCCTATCCTAACATCACGCTACGGTTGAAGACCCCACAGGTGATTACCCGTGTCCGCTTCGCGCCGCTCAATGCCGACAACGGCATTCGTGCAGGCGATGAATTTGAACTGTATTACTGGCACAATGGTTGGCAACATATTGCGGCAGCCAAAGCTCAGTATGAGTATGTCATTTTCGATAATGTTCCCAAAAACAAGCTCTATTGGCTTCGCAACAAGACCAACGGCAAAGAAGAGTTGCCCTTTGTCATCCAAGACGGACAACAACGATTCATCTATCACGACATCTTGAAACCAAGCAAGAAAGAGTGAGACGATATGACTAAATAACCTTGACCAGACAAGTAAAAAGGAGGGATTCCGAAAACTTAGAGTAGGAAAATTTAAAACAACAAACAACATGAAAAAAAATTTTTTGAAATCCACTATCGTAGTGGTCGCCGTGGCTGCATCTGGCCTCGGTGCATGGAGGGCGTATAACGCCTATGAAGTGACCGACAACACGTTGTTGGTGGAGAACATTGAGGCACTGAGTGATCCAGGGGACCCTGGTTTAGATCCTACCAATGCATGGTTTTCGGCGTTGACAAGCGGTAAATGTGGATATGAGAGTGACAAATATGAAGTGTCTTTTAACATAAACGGAGCATCTATGTCGTTTATTTTGGGACTATTTAACGGAAAATTTATTACAGAAGCGGGTACCGAAGTAAATTATCCTAACTTCGAATGGAAAAGAAAAGTGGATGGGAAAGTTCGTATTGAAACGGGAGATTGGCAAGTTTGCGTGCGTTCTTTGGAGAACATTTTTGAGGATTGCGATAGATGTAAACAATTCCTTTGTACCGGAACAACAGACTGCTATCATAATCTTGCTATTCCAGCGAATGCGCTTGACCAATAATAAAGTGTTTTAAAAAATCTCGTAATAAAATAGGGGCAAGTTAGAATTGTTGTTATCTACACAAGCCTTTCTTGCCCCAAATATTCATCAATTAACAATTACTTAAAATATGAAACATATTAATATTATGCAACTTTGTCTATTTGTATTGCTTTTTTCATGCTGCAATACACCTGCATATTATACGCATAGCACAATAAGCATTCCGTCTATCAATATTGATGACCCCAAATGCCCTGTAGATTCAGATGCCTTTGAAATATCTGAAGTAATTTATTTGAAACTGCCAAATGAAGCAACAGATGTGACGGGGACACCAATCTTTTGTAATGATCGTATATATATGTATGATGTTTCGCGTGAATATATTATAGTCTTTAATAGTAATGGTGATTATTTGCATAAAATTGGAGGTTTGGGACATGCAAGAAATGAAATTGTAGGCGGCATTTGTACTTTCGATGTCGATCGTCACACCAATTATGTTCATATATATAACAGAGACGGAATGAAAATTTTAGTTTTTGATGAAAACGGTAGATATGTTAATGCTGTCATGCTACGTGATTGTTTGCCTTCATCCATTACTCTTTCAGACAACGGATCATATATCGCTTCTTTCGATTGTATGTCATATACAGATAAATATTCAAGATTAGTTGTCTTAGACGACAAAGGAAGCGTTTCCAAAATACTGTTAAAGAGTGATGATGAAAACAACATCACTTGTGAGGGGGTTAATACGCGACCATTATTTTCTGACCATAAAGGAAATGTGGCATATTTATCAACATTAGCTGACTCTATTGTTTATATTTCTGGTGATACGATACAAAGGATATTCAATGTGGATTTTGCAGATGGATTCCTTTCTAAGAAAGAAATAAAACAAGCGAAACAATTAGGTAAAATTCCTGACGTGTTTAAAAATATTAAGTATATTTCTAAATGTGCTATTACGGATAATTACTGTTTAATAGAATATTATGGAAAAAGAAACGGCAGCCAATTGACTACCAATTACACCTATCTTTTAAATAGGATGACCAATAAGGATTATGCCTTCTCTGGGTATGTATGTGTACCTGGCGTGTTAAATTATGCATGTAGTATTGTTGATAATCAATTGATTTTCGTAATCACAGAAGACGCTATTCTACAAGAAGAATCAATATACAACAATTATGTTAAACCGTCTGGTAAATCGTATGAGGAAATGATTAAACAAGATGGACTAATTCCTGTTTGCGAAGATATTCTTACACGCAAAATAAAAACACCCGTAATTTTGAAAATTCAATTGAAATAATATGAAACTTGTATTAAAATGTTTTCTATTTTTCTTTTTAATGACTTCTTGTTCGCCCAAGGATAAGGTAAAAAGGCTGTTGGAAGAAATGCACGGAAGCACCGTCAGCATTCCTCTTAACAGTATGAAATGCTGGCAACCAATGGGTGAGGACTATTCAAGCGCGAAAGAGGACTGCAAGCTGACGCTTGTGGTGTATTCTGATACGGCAGACTGCTCTATGTGTTATTTGCAACATTTGGGACTGTGGAATGATTTCGTGAAAATGGAAAAAGAGCACGAAGGCATCATACGTTTCCTGTTTATCATAGAAGCGAGAGATGGAGAAGCCGACAACCTTTACGGCCAACTCGGAATGACAAATCTGAAACATTGCATCTACATTGATGGCAATAGGAGTTTTTCCAAGAACAATCCACAAATACCTTCCAATTCGCTCTGCCATACATTCCTTTTGGATGAATCAAACAAGATTGTACTCATAGGCAATCCTATTAAAAATGAGGCGATTGAGAAAATATTCTTAAGAAAAATTGAGGAGGCTAAAGATTCGTCAAAATTACAGTAAAAAAATGATGAAAAAAAATCAGAAGTTTGCAAACTGGCTGAGGATGGGTCTTGGCATTGTCTTTATCGCATCGAGCCTGCTTAAGGTCGTCAGTATCAAGACCTTTGCGATAGAGACGGGCGAGTACATCGACCTCTATATGCCCCAATGGTTGCACGGTTGGAATATGCCGTGTGCCATTGGTGTGTGTGTGGCGGAACTGTTGGTGGGATTGCTGGCATTCTGTAGGAAATATGTCAGGTGGATGAGCATTTTGTCGTTGGTGATGCTTACTTTCTTTGTCTGGCTCACGGGTGTCAATTTGTTCTTTCCCACGGTGTTCGGCAGTGTGGAGTCGTGTGGATGTTTCGGTGAGTTGGTGCATTTCACGCCTGTGGGCTCGTTTGTGAAAAGTGTTGTGCTATGGCTGCTTGCCTTGGTGCTTTTTGTTATAGTAATGATTGATTGTAAAAGATGCTTAAAGGATTGAAATACATATTGCTGTCAGTTCTCTCTGTGCCGTTGCTCTATGGGTTGTGGCTGATGACGAGGATGTGTGTGATGGATTACTTTACCATTCCCACCTCGTCGATGTGTCCGGCATTGAATCCTGGGGACAAAGTGATCGTGAACAAGCTGCTGATGGGGCCGAGGATCTACACGAACCTGCATTTCGTTCCTACGGGGCAGGAACTGGAGTCTTGGCGTTTAAGAGGTTTCCGTCGGCTTCGCCACAATGACGTCGTGGTGTTCAATTTTCCGCATCACGACAACAAGATTAGCTTTGTCATCAATCACGTGTATTGCAAGCGTATTGTCGGTATGCCCGGCGACAGCGTAAGTGTCATCGACGGACATTATCGAAACAACAACTATGACGGGGTGTTAGGAGATGAAAATGAGCAAATGCGGTTGGAGCATACGCCCGATTCGATGCTCTGGCAATACCTATCGGAAACGCTTCCTTTTGACAGGCATTTTGCGTGGACGATGCGTCGTTTCGGTCCGATGTACATACCCCGAAAGGACGATGTGATGAAAGTAAGTCCTTATGAGGCGACCCTTTACAAGATGCTACTGGAGTGGGAAACCGGACAACCCATTACCTGCGATTGGGAAGGCAATGCTGTTTGGGCGGGCGACAAACGCCTTGATCGCCACAAGTGGAAACATAACTATTATTTTATGGCCGGCGACAATGTATTGGACTCCAATGACTCCCGCTATTGGGGACTGGTGCCGGAAGAGTATATCGTAGGAGTTGTAAAACATATTATCAAAAAGGAAAAAGATGAAGTATAAGATTTTGGCCATATTGTGCATCGGCTTTATTCTCTGGTTTACTGTTCAACCAGTGGAACTTCACTGGCGTGATACAGACATCTGGCTTTCGGCAGTTGTCAGTGCTGTTTCTTTTGTCGCACTTCTGATGCTTTTCAAGCGCAAACAGCAGATATCCATGTCTTTTATTGATATGACAGTTGGGCTTTGGTTTGTCTATGTAATGCTTAGGGCTTATGTGGACTCTACATATCCTTGCGCCAACTTCTGCCTGCGTGCGATGCAGATGTTAGCCCTTTATGTTGGCCTTCGACTATTGTTGTCTTCTGTCCGTGTTTCAGAAAAAATGATAGTCTTGGGCATCCTTCTTTGTGGTGTTTACGAAGTGGTCTATGGTGTCGGACAGATGATAGGCGGCAGCAGCAGGCATTATCTCTATGCCTTGTCTGGCACATTCTTAAACCCTGGCCCCTATTCCGCATTTCTCAGTATGGGGTTGGTGATGTCGTGTCGATTCAAAAAAGGCTTTTGGTTGCCCGTTGTCTTCCTTATTCTTCTTCCTGCCACTTGGAGTAGGGCGGCATTTCTTTCGGCAGCCATTTGTTTGGGTATTATCTTTTGGAATCAGTGGAAACGATGGCGTTGGTGGGTCTTTGCCGGTGTGATAGTTGTTATGACGGGGCTTTACTTCCTAAAACAAGGTTCTGCCGATGGCCGTTCCATCATATACCTTATTTCTATTTTGAGCATTTCACACCACCCCATCTGGGGAAGTGGCATTGGCAGTTTTAGCCATCAGTATGCCGAGGAGATGGCGTCCTTCAGTTTACAAAATCCTTTTTTCAATTACCAAAGTGCTGATGTGACCTCAAGTGCTTACAATTGTTTGTTACAGATAGGAGTTGAGCAAGGTCTGCTTGGCATCTGTTTGGCCGTAACGCTTGTGGTCTTGATGCTTGTCAGATTAAACAAGACGGGGAAGACATTGGGTATAGGCTTGCTTTCCCTGTTGATTTTCTCGATGTTTTCCTATCCTTTTAACCTGTTGCCCTATCAGATTATCTTCGTCCTGATAGCCGCCTATGCAGGGACTGGCGGTGAGAAAAATTTGGCTTCTTCAACGAACAGTAAAAAATGGTCTCGCAGCTATTTTGTGCCAATTGCATTGTTTGGTTTGGTGTTCGTGTTCTCGCTGTTCACCCATTGGCAAATGACAGAACGTGCAAAGGCCGAATCTGATTATCGGATGATGGCAGGGGTGACGAATGCCGCTTTTCTCAACGACTATTATGAACTGCTTCCCCTGCTTCGTTCCAATGAGCGTTTTCTTTTTGATTTCAGTAAGATATTGGAAAAAGATGGGCGGTATAACGACAGCAATGCGATACTGCGATTGGGGACACTCGTCAGCAACGACCCAATGCTTTATGTTATTCAAGGAAACAACTATAGCAAAATGGGGTTCTTTGAGGAGGCAGAACAGGCTTATCAGAAGGCTTTTCACATGATGCCCAATCGCCTTTATCCCCTCTACCAATTGATGCTTCTTTACGAAAGAGAGGGAAAGACAGAGGAAATGTACCAAATGGCTTGGCGGGTGTTGCGGTTCAATGAAAAAGTGGTGTCTCCTGCAACAAAAGAGATGAAATGGAAGGCAAAAAAGATAGAGGAAAAAAGAAATTATGGCAAACTAAGTTTACCGAAATAGAGTCGATATATTGAAAAAAAAACTCTTTTTTACCTTAGTACGATTTTGGTACGACAATTTGCTGGATCCCACGTAAACAAAGGGATTCCCAGCGTTTTTGTCCATTTTTAGTACGATTTTGGTACGACCGAAAATTCTGAAAAAATTTGGAGGCATTTGATTTATGGTCTAATTTTGCGACGAAACTACACACTGCAAGGATTAGCGTCCGCACCCTTGTCTGTGTAAAATAACAATCTGCGGACACGTTTAAAAAAAATGAAAAAAAAATCATTAAAGTCTACATGTTTTGTAGCGTTAGCCTCTGCTATGATTGCTGGAGGTTGGTGTGCTTATGCACAAAACGATTCTCAAATGGAGCAGTTATTGCTTACAAACATTGATGCTCTCAGTAATATCAATGAACAGAGAGAGGTTATCGAGGTTAAGTGTTATGCAAAATTAAGTAACTCATGGATGGCGTCCGGAACTGCACTAAAATGTCCAGATGGAACATTTATAGGTGGATCGGCCTATGAGAGTGGCAAGAAGTATACATGTGGTAATACATATGGAAAGGTTCTTCCTAGTATAGCAACTAGCAAATGTTATAGAATTAAATAAAAAGTATTTTATAAATTAAAGTTGGTGAGCTCATTTTTGATGAGCTCACCTTAAAAAAATAAGAACAACTCGTTATTATGATGAAAAACTACTACTATTTTTGTTTATATGTATTGACAGGCTTTGCTTTCTGTGCCTGCAATACGAACCCATATTATAATCCAGATCATCTTATAGTTGCAGAAGATACTAGTGCTATGGATACATTAAATGGTAAAAAACTTATCCATCAATTTGGGACGGTTTCTAAACTCTATTTTTCAGATTCATATCTTATTGCTTTAACGGCACAATCTACGCATTTTTTTGAGATCTGCCGTCCTGAATATGATACCTGTATGATTTATTTTGGTGAGTATGGTCATAGTAAAAACGAGTTTGTTAATGCGCCCTATGAAATATTTATAAGAAAATCCTCCGATACTCATGAATTATATTTAGCAGATGAAAATGCTCGCATTACCAAAATCATAGATTTAGACCAATCTATTAAGATTGGAAAAGCAGTAGTAAAAAAAGTGGTTAAACGCCCAAATCATTTAAGTGGTTTTGAATACCATTTCATATATAGAAATGAAAAGGATTTTGCATATTATAAAGAATTGTCATACAAAGATGCTAGAGACAACATCTTTTACCCTCCTTGCTATGTTTTTGGCAACCAAGGAGAAGATATCGAACGTGATGTTTATCCATCAATCATTCCTGTTAAGGACTATGATATTTTGTCTGTGGCCTACGCTGGAGAATTAGAAGTTAGTCCTAATCTCAGTAAATGCGTTTTAGTACATCGTTTTATCGACATAATTGACATAGTAGATTTGGAAAATAAAAAAGTAGTTGGTGTGATGGGTAAAGATTCATACGATTTTAATTATTTCTCTACAATTGAGGATGCATCTTTGTTAACTAAGGCAGTAAAAGCTTATAATATCAATGCGAGTGTAACAGACGATTACATATTCCAGTTAAAGTCCGATTTGTCAATTTTAGAAATGCTTGAAATAGAAGAGAATGATGAGATTCCATACACCTCTACTGTAATTGTAAGCAATTGGGATGGCCATATCCTTCACAAATTCATCATAAATGATGTTTTGAGAGCTATTGCATATGATGAAAAAAACAAGTTTTTATATGGTGTTGATAATAATGGTGCGCTTTTCAAATATAATGTTTCTTCATATCTATAAAATTATGAACAAGTTTATTTCTCCTATTGTATTTTTTTTATTATTACCTCTAATATTAAGTTGCAATAAAGAAAATCGTATTGTAAAAGAAGTAAAAGAATTACAAGGAAAACCTATTTCGTTTATTGATGGGTATCAATATGACAATCCAAACTTGAGTGTCTCCGTAGATTCCTGCTTGCAATCAAAAATTAAGATGGTCTCATATTGGGAAGATTTCTCCTGTACTCAATGCGCATATAAAATTCTTGTCAAGTGGGAAAAGGAATTTCATGAAAAGATCGGATCTAATGTAAATTATATCTTTATAATTAATTCTATGGAAAAAAACTTGATTTCAGAACTTAGACATATGGGATTCTCATTACCAATTCTTTTATATCCTGACAATTCTTATGGACAAAAGAACCAACTAAATGTACTCGCCCGTAATAAAACTTTTTTGTTGGATGAAAATAATAAAATTGTTGTAGTAGGTGAACCTTTTGGTAATGATGCCTTATGGAATGTGTATAAAGAAGCTATAAAAATCTTAAACAATAACCTTATTAATCATTCGGAATAATATGTCTATATATAATATATATTATACCATAGTGTTCCTTTTTATTGGCATGAAAGTGTTTCCACAACGGCTGACGCTACCCTCTGCCATACAGACTGCCCAACAGCAATCTTATGACGCGATGGTGGCACGGCTGAGTTTTATGAGCCAGTATTGGAGCTACCGCTCGTTCAAAGCGGAACTGTTGCCTGCGGTGAATCTGTCGGGCAACCTGCTCCAGTTTGACCGTTCGATGGTGGAAGCCCGAAATTTTGACGATGGGCGTATCTCGTATGTGGAAAACAACTCGATGACCAACAGCCTGTCGTTGTCAGTCGACCAGAACATCGTGGCTTTGGGCGGAAAACTGTCGGTGCAGTCCTATCTGTATCGTTTGGATCAGTTCAGCTATGATTCCAAAATTTACAACTCTCGACCGATACGCCTTCGCTATACCCAGCCAATTCGGGCTTACAACAGTCTGAAATGGCAGAAGAAGACGGCACCATTGAGGTATGAGAATGCCAAGCGTGCCTATCTGGAGTCGATGGAAGGGGTGGCCATTCAGGTTGTCGGTTTGTTTTTCAATGTGCTGTCGGCCCAGTCCACCTATCAGCAGAGCGTCAGTACGCTGAAAGACCGCCAATATCTGTTTGAGATTGCGAAAAAGCGTTTCGACCTCGGCACCATCACTAAGAGCGAACTGTTACAACTGGAATTGTCGCTGCTGAATGCTCAGGTAGATGTGAAAAACAACGAACTGACACTGAAGAACCAGAAATTCCGACTGTTCTCTTATCTTCGCATCTTCAATTATGAAAACATCGAACTGACACCGCCTTACACCATCCCCGATGTCATTGTCAGCGCCGATGAAGTGATGGGTAAGGCGATGGCGAACTCGACACATACGCTTCAACAGCAAATTACACGTCTGGAGTCTGAGAAATTGGTGGCACAAGCCAAAGCCAACAAAGGCATACAAGTTCAGCTGAGCAGCGAATTGGGCTTCAACCGCACGGCCAACCATTTCAGGGAAGCCTATCGAAACTTGAAAGACAATGAAATCGTTGGCTTAACCGTTTCCCTACCTATCTTCGACTGGGGTGTGAGTAAAGGCCGCGTTAAAATGGCCGAGGCCGACTTGGAGGTGACCAAAACTCAATTGGAGCAGGCTCACGAGGCTTATATTCAGGACTTGCAGACCAGTGTCTTTCAGTTTAATATGCAGTCGGGACAATGCAAGAACGCATTACGCGCTCAGGACATTGCCGGCGAACGATATGAAATTACCAAACGACGCTTCGAGACTGGTGCCGTGACAGTGACAGACCTTAACACGGCTCAACAGGAATCGGAGAGCGCACGGGCACAATACATCCGCCTGCTGCAAACCTATTGGACGGATTATTACACACTGCGCAAGACCACCCTTTATGATTGGATTCACAGGTACGACCTTGACGTGGATTTTGATGAACTGATAAAACAATAAGATAGATCATGGACAGAAGAGTTCTTTTATTAGGAGTGATGTTCGCATTTTTGCTGTTCTCTTGCCAGCAAAAAAAAGAAGACAAATCCAATGAAATGGAAATGCGTGAGCAGATGATGAGTGAAACGTATGTCGATACGATGACGCTGCACGTGAGTCCATTTGACAAACAGATTGTCTGCAACGGACGATTGAGAGCCAAAGCCAAAAGTGACCTGACTTTTCTTTCTCAGGGCGTGACCACCGAGATTTATGTAAAGGAAGGCCAGCGGGTGGGCAAGGGTGCTCTCATTGCCTCAACGGACAAACGGGAACGGATGCGCGAGGTGGATAAAGCCGAACATGAGGTGTATCGTGCCCGAGTGGAATTGATTGACAAACTCATCGGCTTGGGCTATGATGCAGAGATGAAGGATGTCCCCCCCGATGTGATGCAGCGAGCTGAAGTTATGTCGGGCTACTATTCAGCCAAATATCAATTGCAGTCTGCCAAGAAAGCCTTGAATGAGTGTAACCTCTATGCGCCCTTCAGCGGCAGAATCGCCAATTTGGAAGCCCGAACCTATCAGCAAAACAGCAAAATTTGCACCCTGATAGACGACTCGCAGTTTGAAGTGGAATTTAAGATTCTGGAAGCCGAGTTGGAACATATCGCCAAAGGGCAGAAAATAAAAATCTCGTCGTTTGTCGGGGACAGCGTAACCTATTCAGGGGTTATTACGGAAATCAATCCATTGGTAGATGACCGAGGGCTCATCAAAATTATGGCACGGATGGCGAACAAAGGCAACGCGCTGATGGACGGAATGAATGTCCGTGTAATCGTGGAACAGCGAGTGCAGAATATGTTTGTCGTGCCGAAAGATGCCGTAGTGGAGCGCGACGGCTACCATGTCATCTTCCGCTATGAAGATGGGCGTGCCGTCTGGACATACGTTGATATTGTCTATTCCAACATCAACTCATTTGCCATCACAGGCTGTCAGCGAAAAGAGACCAGCATCCACGAAGGGGATATTATCATCACCTCTGGCAACCTGAATCTGGCAGATGGTACGGAAGTGAAATTAAATTGAAGCAATGGAAAAACTTATTCACCGCCCTATCGCAGTAACTATGTGCCTCATCGCCATTGTGGTGATGGGGTGCCTGGCTCTGCGGTATATTCCCGTTTCACTGATGCCGGACATTGACATTCCGCAAATTACCGTTCAGACCAGTTTGCCGGGCTATTCCGCCCAGGAGGTGGAGAGGAAGGTGGTGGCGTCGCTGAGGGGGCAACTGATGCAGGTGGCAGGAGTGAAGGACATCCGTAGCGAGAGCCGATTAGATGCTGGAAGTATCATGATGACTTTCGAGCCGGGAAGTAATATAGACTTGCTTTTCATCGAGGTCAATGAGAAAATCGACCGTGCCATGAACTCTATGCCGAAAGAGATGGAGCGACCCAAAGTCATCAAGGCGAGTGTGATGGACATTCCAGCGTTTTATCTGGACATCTGGCTTAAGAATGAATCAGGTGACTTGGCCTTTGCGCAGTTGGGACGGTTTGCCAAAGGCGTAGTGAGCAAACGGATTGAGCAACTGCCGCAGACGGCGATGGTAGATATGAGCGGAACGGTGGGCACTGAAATCGTCTGCATCCCTTACTATGAACGACTGCATAGCCTCGGAATGACAATTAACACAATCGAATCGGCTATCCAGCGTAACAACATTACATTGGAGGCCTTGAGCGTTGTGGATGGTTTATATCGCTACAATATCCATTTCGATTCGCAGCTGCTAACCCGTGACGACATCGCCAATATCTACATCAACCACGATGGGCGAATATTACAACTAAAAGACTTGTGTCGCATTGAGGAGCGTACCGCCCAACGCAACGGCCTTGTCCGCCACCGACAGCGTCAGGCGATTACTATGGCCATCATCAAGCAGAACGACGCACAGATGGAGGATTTGCAAAAGAGTATGGACGAATTGTTGGAAGATATGCAAAAGGAGTACCCTGACATTGCTTTTGAACTGACGCGCGACCAAACCCGTTTGCTGACTTATACGATAAACAATTTGAAGGGCAACCTCTATGTCGGCGCTTTTCTGGCTTGCCTGATTCTATTCCTGTTTATGCGACAGTGGCGTCTTTCGTTGTTGATTGTCGTTGCCATCCCCTTATCACTCATCCTTACGTTGTTGTGCTTCTATCTAATAGGCATCACCCTGAATGTGATTTCTCTGTCGGGACTGATTCTCGGTGTCGGAATGATTGTGGATAACTCCATCATCGTCATTGACAACATTATGCAGCGATGGCGGGCCGGACTATCGCTCAGCGAAGCTGTGGTCAAAGGAACGGGTGAGGTGTTCACACCAATGCTCAGTTCCGTGCTGACTACTTGCTCCGTGTTCATTCCGCTTATTTTCCTCAGTAGTACGGCAGGGGCATTGTTCTATGATCAGGCAATGGGTGTAACAATTGCCTTGTTTGCCTCACTGTTGGTGGCATCGGTTGTGATTCCTGTATATTTCTTTTCCTTTTTCAAGAAAAGACAGGAAAAAGCATTGATGGTAAAGATGGAGCAGGGCAGGCCGAACTTCTATCGCCCTTATGAGATTACGATGCGTTGGGTGCTTCGACACGCCTTGGTATGTGGTCTGTTTTTTGTATGTGCCATTCCCTTGACAGGATGGGTGCTGTGGCACATAGAAAAGGAACGGATGCCTAATGTGAATCAAGAGGACGCATTGATGAGCATTGATTGGAATTTGGGAATTTCGGCAGCAGAAAACGACCGCAGGGTAGCCGAACTGCTGGCTGTTGCAGACAGCTCCATTGTCTCGTCCACCTCTATGGTTGGTGCACAGGAATTTCTTCTGTCGCATACGAAAGACATCACTGCTTCGGAAGCTGTCGTCTATATAAAGGCTGCATCTGAGGCTAAACTGCAACAAGTGAAAGACCAACTGACCGACTACCTCGCCAAACGCTATCCCGAAGCTTCGTTAGAGTTTGGAGAGCCAGGCAATGTTTATGACCTGATTTTCTCCACCAACGAAGCTGATTTGGAAATTCACCTTCAGGATGAGGACGGACGACGCCCCCCAATTGCTGTCACACGAGCTTTTACCGACACGCTAAGAAATCATTTCCCGAATATCACCATTATGCCAGTGGTAACCGAGACCAATATTCAATATGTGGCAGATATGGAACAAATGGCTGTTTATAAAGTTGGATATAACCAGTTGCACAGCCGTCTGAAAGAGTTGGTGAATCGCAACCGCATTTTCGACATCAATGATGGTGCGCAGTCGGTTCCCGTAGTCGTAGGGGTAAATGGAAATGAGGACGGGCGTGTGCTTAGCGGTACCGTGCGAAACAGCGAGGGAACAGAAGTTCCCATTGCCTATTTGGTAAGAGAGTCGCGGGGTGAGAACTACAAGCGGTTGCAGGCTGGCAACGGAGGTGAATTCTATAGCATCAACCTGTCGGCTAGTGACCGTAACGTTGAGCGCGTGATGGCATTCGTGGATGAATATGTCCATCGTCCCAAGAGTGAGTTGTCGGCATCATATGCAGGAAGCTATTTTTCTAGTCGAAAGATGATTGGAGAATTGGCTTTGGTGCTAACTGTGGCATTGGCTCTACTCTATTTTATCCTCGCGGCACAGTTTGAGAGTTTCATTCAGCCTTTCATCATTCTTCTGGAGGTGGTGGTTGATGTGTTCTTTGTTGTTATGGGCTTATGGCTGCTGGGTGAAACGCTAAATGTGATGTCAATGATTGGATTGGTGGTTATGAGCGGCATCATCATCAATGACAGCATTCTCAAAGTGGACACCATCAATCGCCTGCGACGTGGCGGAATGTCCTTGTTACGGGCTTTGATGACAGCGGGACATAGTCGCCTAAAGCCAATCGTGATGACCTCTCTCACCACCATTTTGGCCATTGTACCCTTTCTTCATCGCTCGGATATGGGTTCTGCCCTTCAGTACCCCCTCTCTCTCACCTTGATTGTCGGTATGACGATAGGCACACTGGTTAGTATTTTCTTTGTGCCATTGCTTTATTATCTGATGTATAATAAAAAAGCAAAGTATTGAATGAAAGTAAGTAACTTCACCCTTCTGCTTGTGCTGGCCATATTGATAACCATCGGTGCAGCACTTATTCCATTTGTTGATGTGGCTGACAAACCGCGTCCGAGGCAGGGCAAGACGCTGACGGTATCGTTCTGGTGGCAGGGGGCTTCGGCCAAGGTGATAGAGCAGAATGTAACATCGAGGATTGAAGGACTCGTATCATCGGTAAAAGGGGTGGAAAGTGTGCGTTCAGAGAGTTATTTCGGATGGGGAACGGTGACGGCAGAACTGAAAAAAAATGCCGATGTTTCATCTGTGAAATTCGAGATAGCATCCTTGCTCAAGCAAGTTCGGAAACGTTTACCTCAAGGAGTTAGCTATCCAAACCTTTCTGGCGGAGAAGTCGTGAATGAGCAGAGCCGGAAAGAAACGACGCGACTTCTGCTAACCTATCAGATAAATTCCAACCTGAGCGATGAGCAGTTGAAAGAATACATCCAGCGGCAAGTGGAACCCGAACTGAAGCGTCTTGAAGATGTACGCCGTGTCGAGGTGACAGGGGGCGTAAGCAAATATATTGAAATTACATACGACCCTTTCATTCTGGCAAACCACGGATTGACCGCGACAGACATAGAAGCCGCCATACGAAGCTTCATCGGACGCAATGACGTGGTGGGAGAAGTGATTCATACTGAGACCGATGGTTATAAAAAACGTATGGAACTTTATCTTTCCACTCGAAAATTCTCTCGTCCATTGGAGCAGATGCCCATCAGTGTCGTAGATGGAAAAACTGTCTATCTGAATGACTTGGCCTCCTATGAATACAAGGACCGCAAGCCGGGCAGCTACTTCCGCGTAAACGGACTGAACACCATTTACCTGAATATCCACGTGGATGCAGAGGCTAATCGTATTTCGATGTCTGCCAAGCTACGAAAGCAGATGAAAGACATTGAGGCCAAGCTTCGGAAGGGTGTATATCTCACCCTCACCTACGACGGTGCAGAGGAACAGGAAAGCGAACTTTACAAATTGGTGTGGCGTTCTATCTTGTCGCTATTCATCCTTCTCTTATTCGTTTGGTTCGTCCGTCGCGAATGGAAATATTTGACGATTATGGCTGTTACTCTGATGGCAAATATCCTGATTGCCATCATCGCCTATTGGTTCTTCGACATTCGCCTGCACATCTACTCGCTGGCGGGTATTACCGTTTCACTCGGCATCATTATAGACGCATCGGTAGTTATGGTAGATCATTACAGCTATTATCGTAACCGCCATGCGTTTTTTGCCATTCTTGCAGCACTGCTGACAACCATCGGTTCACTCATCGTCGTCTTTTGGTTGCCAGAATACATTCAAAAAGACTTGTACGATTTCGCTTGGATTATCATCATAAACCTCACGGTGGCCCTTCTCGTGGCCTATGCCTTTGCACCGGCTCTGATAGAACGTTTGCATTATGGCAGTCGCCAACGGGGACATATCCGTCGCCGCCATCTGGCTGTCTGGTGGAAACGGTTCTACACTCGATACATCTCATTTACACAACGACGCAAGTGGATCTACATTGTCCTGCTTTTGCTGGCTTTCGGAATTCCATTTCACGCACTGCCTTCGAAATGGGGCAATCAGAATGGTTATGCATGGGAAACGGAACAAAAGGAACGTCCATGGTATGAGCAGGCCTACAATGCGACTCTGGGCAGTGACTTTTTCCAGCTCAAATGCAAGGAGCCACTTTCAAAGGTATGTGGCGGCACGATGCGCCTTTTTGCAAAATCGCTGTCCGAGAATACTTTTTCGAAGAGTGAAGAGCGCGAGGTGAAACTGACCATCCGTGCGCAGATGCCGCTTGGTGGCAGTGTACACGACCTGAATGAGAAGGTGGTTATCCTCGAAAATTTCCTCACACAGTTCCCTGAAATAGAACGCTTTGAGACACGTGTGGAGGCATGGGGGGCAAATATCATCGTGCAATTCCGTGAAGAGAATGTTCATACATCTTTTCCATACCTATTGGAAAATAAAGTTATCGGAAAAGTTATCTCTATCGGTGGTGCTGACTGGAGTACGAGCGGAGTGAGTGAACGGGGGTTCTCCAACTCTCTCAACCTGCAATATCGTTCCAACAGAATTGAAATTGCCGGATATAACTATGACCGCCTCTACCGCATAGCAGAAGATATGTGCGAGCGTATGCGACAGAACAACCGTGTAGTGGACCTCATCATCGAGACACCGGGGCATGAGAATCAAGCAGATGAATTCTATATGCGCTATGACAAAGAACGGATGACGCTCTATGACTTTGACCTGCCGGCCACGCATCAGATGCTCCGTGAGATTCTCTCAGGCTTCGACATTGACCATTATCGGGATGAGCATATTTCTGCACCCATGCATCTGCGTTCATCGCGACAAGAGAGTTTTGACCTCTGGCATCTGCAAAACAGTTATTTGAGGGTGAAGGGAACTGATACAAAACTTTCCGACTTTATGGATATTGAACGGCGTGAGGCCAAGAACTGCATTCCCAAGCGCAACCAAGAATATGTATTGAGGGTGGCTTTTAACGTTCTCGGCTCATATACTTACACAAGCCGCTACATTGAGCAGATAACTCGCGAGTTCAATGCCAAGATGCCAGTGGGCTACCGATGCCTAAACCGTACAGAGGGTTGGTATGAGGACACGGGTACACAGTGGTGGCTCATTGGGCTAATCGTCATCATCATCTATTTTATCTGCGCTATATTGTTTGAGTCCTTACGCCTGCCACTTGTCATCATTTCGTTGATACCTGTTTCGTTTATCGGAACTTTTCTGACCTATTGGATGACAGGTGTTGAGTTTGGTACAGGAGGTTTTGCTTCACTTGTCCTTTTAAGCGGCCTGACGGTAAATGCCGGCATCTACATTTTGGCAGAATACCGACACATACATTCTGCCGTTAGTATTTCACATTCTGCGATACAATGTTATGTCCGTGCTTATCATCACAAAATCATTGCCGTATTCCTTACAATTTTCTCAACCGTACTTGGCCTTGTTCCCTTTTTCATAGATGGCGATAGTTCGCCATTCTGGTTCTCGTTTGCTGTGGGTTCCACTGGTGGAATCTTGTTCTCCATAATTGCACTCGTGTTCGTGATGCCCATATTCCTCAATCTAAAAAAGAGTTTAACTTAAAAAGGAATAGAATCAGTTTAATGCTTGTATAGGAATCACAGAAAAACAGGTTGTCTGTTCAAAAGTAATTGGTATTCATTTTGGTTGTAGTGGTGATGTGAACTAAACATATTATCAAACAAAAAAAGAATGGCAATGAATTACTTTATGTTGACGGAGACCCGTCTGTTTAGGCTGATACGAGGCGACTCGGACATTGATATGAATGTGGCCTATCAGGATTTTGTTATGCAAGTTATCGAGTTATGTAAACAGAGTGACAATGGCTATAAGGCTGTGGCATTGACCTATGCAGAGACTGAACTTCTGTTTGTTAGTGGTGTTTCGGAAGAGATAGACCGATGTGCAAAAAAAGCTTTGGCCTTTGTGCAGAAAATGCTCCATTTCATCATTAGAGACAGTAAAAATATTGAATTTACCGAAGAAGACAGAAAAGTCCCGTCGGGTTTACGATGGACGGGACAAAATACGGATTTTGTGGAATTGATTTATGGATTGCATACCAATAAATGCATCAACGATGGCGACGTGTCCCTGAAAGAAATGCTCATGGCATTCATGCAGTTTTTGGACTTTGAAAAGCCGTTGGTGAACTGCTACGTCACTTATCGGGACATCAAAATGCGGTTACTCGACAACCGTGCCACTTTTCTTCAGAAGATGACCAATGAACTGAACTGGCGGATGAAGGAGGATGACCGCAAACATGCGGCAAGGCGATAACCTTACAATGTCA
>Ga0256404_1001925_pt1 | contig 47814 bp, 41 predicted proteins | sample RumenRJG_01DNA_FD_185990 | JGI IMG/M metagenome (GOLD analysis project Ga0256404, IMG submission 185990) | Bovine rumen microbial communities from Lethbridge, Alberta, Canada - RJG_01 | ecosystem: Host-associated > Mammals > Digestive system > Stomach > Rumen | place: Canada: Alberta | collected... | reverse complement strand
TTATTGCTGAGATGAATGACTCTAAAACAATTTTGCTTTCCTATCATGCCAACGATCCGAATGCAGGGCTCTCCGCCAACAAGGATTTAACAAAATTCAAAATGTTTGTCTGCGACACGGGCCTTTTTACCACGTTGATGTTTAAGGACAGGGATTTTACCGAAAACGTAATCTATGAAAAGCTCCTGAATGATAAGCTTTCGGCCAATCTCGGATATTTGTACAAAAATGTTACGGCTCAGATTTTAGCGGCCAACGGTAACGAACTGTTTTACCACACGTTTTTGAACGAAACAACGCGTCACAATTATGAAATTGATTTCCTACTGACACGCAAGAACAAAATCTGCCCGCTTGAAATAAAAGCTTCCGGTTACAAAACACATACATCGCTTGATATATTCTGCCGTAAATTTTCAGCGCGTGTGATATGGAAGTATCTCGTCTACACTAAAGATTACGCAAAAGATTCTGATATCATTTGCCTGCCGGTTTACATGACACCATTTATTTAATCAGCGTCTCCTTAAGGAACTGCCGATTTAGCTGAATTATACAGTGCACACACCACAGCCTGCAGGCCAACCAAACCCTGCAGGCTGTATTTTTATGCTTACACGGCTCCGGCAGGGGGAAACCCTGAACCACGCCTCTTTTAGCGGTTAAAATGCACTGACAAGCAGTAATATCTACTGCCAAAGCTTCCAATAAAGACTTTACCTTTATATATTAAGAGGTGGGACGCCTTAACCTCACTATTCATGCGGGTTTGCGCTTTGAGGTTGGTCGTTTTAACGACCAAGGGGAGGAGGAACTGCATTTTTAGCTTGTTTGTGCTATAATAAAAGGTAAAGCATAATCAGAAAGGGGCTCTGCCATGACTAACCCTGTACTTGCAAGAAACACAACTGCTCTGCGCGGCTCCGGCGCTACCGTCCAGGGCATTGCCCTGATTACCTTGCTGTATCTGGGCTTTGTTGTCTCAGCCGCCATGATGGCCTGGCAGCACCCGGAACTGTTTGCGCCCCATATCATCGTGCTGAGCTTTGCCGGACTTGGCGTCGGTTTGCTTATCAGCTATTTCCCAAAGCGGGCCAGCTTGCTGGGACCGGTATACGCTATTTTGGAAGGCTTCCTGATCGGCGTGTACTCCATGCTACTGGAGTCCCGCTACCCGGGCATCGTCATGGAAGCCGCCACATGCACCTTCGGTATCGCCTTTGCCTGTGCTGTGTTGTATGGCAGCGGTCTGGTGAAAGTAACAGATAAATTTATGAAAATCGTGTTCACCCTGACAGCAGGCGTTGCCATCATTTACCTGATTGACCTGGTTGCCTGGTTTGCCTTTGATACCAATGTACCCCTGTTGCACGAAAACTCAAAGGCCGGTATTATTGTCAGCATCATTATCATCTGCATAGCTACCATGCGCCTGTTTGCCGATTACGAAATGGTGACCCGGGCAGTAGAAATGGGTGTGGATGCAAAATATGAACCCTATTACGCATTTGCTCTCACTGTGACGCTGATCTGGTTGTATTTGGAGATACTGAGGTTGATGGGGAAATCGAGGAGCAGGAAGTGAAGTTTCTATTGTGCCATGAAATAGTGTAGCAGTCTGAAAAAATGTTAATTTCGATACTTTTCCTAAAAGAATGTTGACGGTGCAGCGATGTGTATGGTTAGTATAATCTGAACCATTTAGGTATTCTAATGATGAGTAAAGAAAAAGATAAAATATATTTTACTGATATATTAAATCGTTTTTGTATTTTAGAAAATGAGAATACAATACTTTTGTTAATCCTGATTTTTTTGATTATGTTAGCCCTTAACTGTATTACTCCGATGATTTTTGGTGACGATTATGTGTACGCTTTTGTTTGGCAGAAAAATCAGGCTATTAATACGCCATTGCCTGAAACAGCGAGAAGATTGTCAAGCTTTCAAGATCTTTTAATTTCACAATGGAATCATTATTTTTATTGGGGCGGAAGAACCGTTGCACATATTTTTGTACAGCTTTTCGCATGGATTGGAAAAGATATCTTCAATTTTTTCAATTCCCTAATGTTTATAATACTTCTACTTCAAGTTACGTGGATTGCAAATGAAGGAAGGATATCATTAAAGAATGTAAATCATAATATAATCATTTTAACGTTCTTCATATTTTGGTTCTTTACAGCAGGATTCAGTGTGGTATACTTGTGGATGACGGGAGCATGTAACTATGTTTGGACAATGGTCATTCTTCTGTTTTTCTTAATTCCTTATATCCGTCAATTTTTTGATGTCAGAACTGATTTTTACAACAAATCTGTTTTTAAATATTTGATTTTTTGTCTTGGTATTATTGCAGGTTGGACTAACGAAAATACAATTTGTTGGTTGATATGCATTTTGGGTATTTGGTTATTTAGTTTATATAAAACAAACCGATTATATAGTTGGATGCTGTATGGTTATATAGGATTTTGCTTGGGATATTGTTTTCTGATTCTGGCACCAGGCAATGCTGTCAGAACCACATTGGTTGCTGGCAATACGTTCCGCTTTATGGAATGGCAGCATTTTAGAGGGAGGCTGTTATGTTTTTTAGCAATAGAATTTTTTCAATCTTTACTGTGGATTTTCATTTTAAAGTCGTTCAATAGTTTACGATTCATTAATACCAGCTTAAACTATAAATACTTATTGTTGGCAAAGGCTTTTTGTGTTTTAAGTCTTTTAAGCAATATTATCATGCTTTTTGTTCCTGATTTTCAACCAAGAAGTGGCTTCCCTAGTTTAGTGTTTCTGACAATAGCGTTGGTGTTAATCTTAAGAGTCCGTTATTTTAATCAATTGGTTCCGAAACGGAATGCCGTCAATATTTTCATAATGTTGCAATGCGGGCTATTTTTTTTAATAACTTTATTCGTAACATTTTTGATAACGTTTAAAGTTTTCAACTACACAAATTATGTAATACATGAAATTAAATGTTCTTCTTGTAAGGAGATTATATATGTTAACGCTTTTACGAACGTTCCCGAATCGCTATGGCATGCTTCGGGCCTACATTTAATTATGAATGAATTAAGTACAAATGTGGGTGACAGTAAAAATGTAGCAGTTTCACGATATTTTAACGTTAAAGGAATTTCTGTATTTAAGCCATAACGTTTATCATATCAAAGTTTTTTGATACGATTTGTCAGTGATTTGAAAAAATGATCAATAAAAAGTAAACGTTACTGTATTTATTTTATAACGAAAAACTATGTATATGGATAACAATATAATAAAAAAACTGAATAAAGTACTATGGATAGTTATTCTAATCACAGTCGCTTTCAATATCATCTTTTTGATGAGATATAATTTTGAGGCAGATTCTGCTTTTTATGTTACCTTGGCGCAGGAACAAATTAGAACGAAGTCATTGTTTCCGGAAGGAATGTATTATTCAACAGGTTTGTTCGTTTTAACACCAAACTTGCTTGTCATTCCATTTTTATCGGTAACAGATAACCTTGTGTTGGCAAGACAACTTGCGATTCTTACTTTGTGGGTTTTGATTTACCTGTTGATATATAAACTTTTTGTTATAAAAAGAAATAAGAATATAACAGGATTTATCATAGCAAGTAGTTTGTTTTCTCTTTTATATATTAATGCAAGTATTGTGTCTATGCATTTTTACCAAGGCGCATATGTTAGTTATTTATTTTTTCAATTGTTATTCCTTTGCATTATAAATAACATTATTACAGAAGATGCCTATAACAAGAGATACTATTTTTACATAACTGTCGTATATATATTGGCGAATTTAGGTGAAATACGCAATCTTTTGGTTTGGGGAATACCAGCATTTCTTTCTTACATATTGTATGTTTTTTTAAAGATAAGAAACGATTGTAATATAATTAGTGAGCATTTAAATAATGAAAAACACTTTGCTCTTATTCTTTTTCGTAGCATTATTGTTTGCTTTTTAATTTCAATTGTGTTATCAAAGCAGTTTAATACTTTGGGTACAACAGGTGGTTTGTCTCTATTACCTGCTCAAGATTTTGGAAAAAGTTTATTAGCTATTCTTGTTGGTATTCTTAATCAGTTTGGTAATGCATATGTGGCAAAGTTATTCAGTGTTGCAGGTGTTTGCAGAGTAGCTAATGTGGCGGTTGCTATTGTAGTTAATTTAATTATTCCGATAATAGCAGTACAACAGTACAAAAGTTTTAGGTTTGAATCTGAAAAATTTTTAACATTGTTTTTTATGATTAGTTCTTCTGTATATTTGTTTGTTGTTTTTTTGACAGGTGTTTCCATTACTACTGACCGGTACTTGATACCGGTATATAATAATAATATTTTACTGACTGCTGTAGTGGTTAGTCATGTTTTGCATAAGTATCTAAAAACTAAATCTTTCGTAATAGTTACAGGTATCCTTGTTTATGTATTTATGACCAATTTAGTGTTCTTGGGTTCGCAGAAAAATTCTCTATTATCGCACAGTTATGGGCACTTTGCAGAAGGGATTGCAGGAGTTCATGAGTTTTTGGAAAGCAAGGGACTGGTTTATGGTTATGCAACTTTTGAGAATGCAGAAGAATATTCAGTTCTTTCAAATAATCGGGTCAGAATTAGAAGTGTTTTCTTTATGGATGGAGAAATTTACTCTTATAACTGGCTTACTGCAAAATATTTTTATGATGATAGTTATTACAAAGGGCAAACCTTTTTAATGATAACAGATAAGCAATTGGGAGAACATTTTCCAAACGGCTTGCAAAAAATAGATTTAGGTGAACCTGTCAGTGTTTACAAATTCAAAAAATTTAAGATTTTTGTTTACGACTATAATATCGGCAAGAAAATTCGAAGAGATGCCAAATTGTACCACATAAATCAGGATGGTACGAGCTATATGGGGATTGCCTTAGAATAATAAAGAAATGGTATGGAGTAAGCAAATAATGATCAGTTTCAACGTACCGCCTTTCGTAGGCACGGAATTAGAATTTATAAAAGAAGCTATTGCTTTACGTAAAATCAGCGGTGATGGTATCTTTACAAAAAAATGTAATATGTGGATGGAAGAACATTTTAATGCGCAGAAAGTGTTGCTGACAACCAGCGGAACCTCTGCATTGGATATGGCAATGTTGCTATGCGATTTACAACCGGGTGATGAGGTAATTCTACCCAGTTACACGTTTTCCAGTACGGCAACAGCTGCGGTTATGGCTGGAGCAAGATTAGTGTTTGTAGACATCCGACCAGATACCATGAACATTGATGAAACTAAAATTGAAGCTGCAATTACGGAAAAAACGAAAGTGATCATGGTCGTGCATTATGCAGGTGTGGCTTGCGAAATGGATACCATTATGGCAATTGCTCGCAAGTATGGTTTAAAAGTTGTTGAAGACGCGGCCCAGGGGGTTACCAGTAAGTATAAGGGAAGATATTTGGGGACGATAGGTGATTTTGGCTGTTATTCGTTTCATGAGACTAAAAATCTGTCCATGGGTGAGGGCGGTGCGTTAGTCATCAATCGTTCGGAATACAATGAGCGTGCAGAGATATTACGGGAGAAGGGTACAAATCGCTCTAAATTTTTCAGGGGGCAGGTTGACAAATACACTTGGGTGGATATAGGTGACAGTTATTTGCCCAGTGAGTTAAATGCTGCTTATTTGTGGGGGCAGTTGCAGGCAGTTGACGTAATTGAACAAGATCGAATGTGTAGCTGGAATATGTATTATGAATCGTTGAAGCCATTATCTAATCAGCACCATATTGAATTGCCCATTATTCCAAGTGCATGCGAACACAATGCCCATATGTTTTACATTAAAGCTAAAAATTTGGAAGAAAGAACAAGGTTAATAGAACACTTAAAGAAAAATGAAGTATTATCAGTGTTTCATTATATTCCACTCCACTCGTCACCTGCTGGAATAAAGTATGGTAGATTTCATGGTGAAGATGTTTATACTACTAAAGAAAGTGAAAGATTAGTTCGTTTGCCTTTATATTTTGGATTGACTGAAGCAGATTGTAATAAAGTTATTATAGGTGTAAGAGGCTTTTATAAGCAGTTATAAAGAGTTGGAAGCCTACTAATGTGGTATTGATTATGTGTTAATGTGTTATTACATACAAAATCTAGCTTTGACTGGATTGGCTGGTGTGTGTTTGAAATTATGGAGCGGGTTCAATGACCGAGAAACGTTTACTGATACTTGGTTCTGCAGAAGATTTTGTTAAGTTAACGCAATATGCAGTAAAACGAGGGATATATACCGTAGTTGCCGATGCACGGTGGGGTGAAGCAAAAAAGTTTGCTACAAAATCTTATACAGTCAATCTTGAGGATTATGAATTAATTGATCAGATTATCAGGGAAGAAAAAATAGATCACGTCTTGACATCTTATTCTGATATTCTGTTTGAGATGATGGTAAAAATTTCAGAAAGAAATAAATTACCATGTTACTGTACAGAGATAAAAATGCGTTATCTTCGAGACAAGTTTTTGATGAAGCAGATGCTAGAAAAACTTGGAATTAAAACGCAAAAAGCACAGTTAATTAATTCTGTAGAACTTGAAGAAAAAGATATTCAGATTCCCTATCCCTGTGTTATAAAACCTTTGGACAGCTGGGGTTCCAGAGGTTTGAGAATAGTGCATAACTTTGAGGAAGTACAGAGCTGTCTAAAAGATTGCATGCAATATTCAACCGCTGGTAACAGTGTGTTATTAGAGTGCATTAATTACGGGTATGAACTGAATGTTATGTCGTGGGTAAAGGACGGAAAAATATTCCTTATGGAATTTGGTGACCGGGAAACGACTGGGATGACTGTGGATGTTTTACCGCATCAGGCAAGGGAAATATTTCCTTCAGTTTTTTATTACGAACTTGAGAATGAAGTAAGGCAGCTTCTCAAAAAAATTGCGGGTTTCTGTGGAATCAAGGAAGGGCCTTTATCAATGCAGTTTTTTTATGAAAATGGTGAAATTTATGTGGGCGAAGTTACAGGGCGCTTTTTTGGTTGTCATCAGGGAATTATGCCTGTAATTAACGGAATAGATTTGAATGAATTGCTTGTAAATATGATTTATTTTCCGGAAGAAAATAATGTAATTCTAAAAAAAGAAAAAAAAGCACTTGATCATTACACCATCGCGCTTTATCTTTTGCCCGAGAAAGGCGTAGTCAAAAGTTTCGGAAATGTTATGAGTTTTAAAAATGAGCATTGCGATGAATTTACTGTATACATAAAGCCTAATGTTTCAACTTCGATGGAAACCTGGATTGCACGCATTTATGCTCATTTTAAAACCAGAGAGGAAGCTGATGCATATACAGAAAATCTTTACTCAAATATGTTTGTGCCTGGGCTTGATGGTAAGAATCTTGTTATGCCAAATAAATTAACTCAATATGATGGAAAGAAATGGAAAAAACTGTAGAGCCAATTTGATTTTGGTTGTTTTTCAGGAAGGAGTTTAGATTAACGTGAAAAACGATATGAGTTATCTGAAAGATTTGCCCATAGCAGTTCTTGGTGGTGGAGCAGTCGGAAAGACCTGTGCCGCTGATTGTAAACTTGCAGGAAGGGAAGTACGCCTGTACTCAAGGAGTGAAAGTTCGATAAAAAATCTTGAGAAAACCGGCATTCTTCTTGATGGTGTACAGCATAATCTGTATGGTTTTGAACGATCAGGAAAAGCTTCTCTTGATATTGTTAGTACAAATATGGCAGAAATTGTTAAGGGAGCGGGACTGATTGTTATTGGTATTCCTGCACATGCTCATGAGCATTATCTGAAAACGTTGATTCCTTTGCTGGAAGATGGTCAGGTAATCCATATCTTTACTGATAATTACGCAAGTCTGCTTCTCCGTAAATATATGCGTGAGATGGATTGTCATAAAAAGGTCATTGTTGGCGGATGGGCGTCAGCACCATATGGTACGCGTATTGAAAAAATAGGCGGCTTCATGATGCCACATGTTGGAGCAAAATACCGGGCAATTACTTTGCGTGGCGCGACTCAGCCCATGTTGGATATTGAAGATTTTATAGAATCAATAAAGTATCTTCCCTGTATGGATTCTGTTACGCAGGGTGAAGGCCCGGTTTGTGGCGACACCATGCTTGATATCGGTTTTTCAAATGTAAATCCGGTAATTCATGTACCAGCTTCCGTTTTGGGTGTGTCCAGTATGGAGAATTGGTCTTTAGTTTATGGAAATGAACCGGGCACTTACTCTATGTATTCGCATGGTCTATGCCCTTCGATTGCAAGAGTTCAGTACCAGTTCTACGAGGAAGAAAAGGCGTTAGCAGCTGCTATCGGCATTAAAATACCGGAATATAAATATGAAATGTTCTTCTCTCGCCGGACTATTCTTTCACAGGAATATATGGGATTGAATTCTGAAGGTAAGGATAATGCGGTGTTTCCGTTAGATAAGCCTTGTAACGAAGGCAATGTTGGACCTGACAGTATTGATCACAGATATTTTACAGAAGATATTCCCGTTAGCTGTAAAGTATATCATGACTTGGGGATTAAATTTGGGGTTCCTACTCCGGTTATTGATTCGATGATTGTATTGGGCGGTTCAATGCACGAAAAGAATTACTTTAAGGAAACAAAATACAGTTTGGATTATTTAGGTATTGGCAATATGAATAGGGAACAATTGCGTAAGTATCTGTATAAAGGAATATTATAAAATGGATATTTCTGTAGTAATACCTGTATATGGATGTAAGACGGCATTACCTGAGTTGCATAGAAGATTAGTTAGTACTTTAGAGTCTGTTGTTGACTCTTTTGAAATCATACTGGTGGATGATTGCTGTCCGCAGAACTCTTGGGAAGTGATAACAAATATTTGCTTATCCGATTCGCGGGTAAAGTCTCTTCGCTTTTCTCGCAACTTTGGTCAAGCTAAGGCTATCACTGCCGGTTTGGATTGCTGCCGCGGAGAATGGGTTGTGGTTATGGATTGCGATTTGCAGGACAGGCCAGAGTTTATCAAAGACTTGTATGCGAAAGCATGCGAGGGCTACGATGTGGTTTTTGCGCGGCGTATTGACAGGAAAGACAATATTGTTACTAGGTGTCTATCTAAACTATTTTATACAGTGTATGATTATTTTGCGGATGAAAATACAGACAATTCCATTTGCAATTTTAGCATTTCCAAACGTATTGTGATTGAAAACTATTGCCGTATGCGGGAACATGACCGTGCATATATGTTGTTTATAAAATGGCTGGGTTTCCGGCAAACGGCAATTGATGCTACTGCCGACAAACGTTATGAAGGGGAATCTTCGTATAGCCTGCAAAAGAAATTGACGGTAGCTTTTGAGTGCATTACGGCGCAATCAAATAAACCATTAAAATTTTCTGCTGCGATGGGTTTTATTATTTCGTTTGCATCATTTTTATATATATTGTATCTGACAACTAGATATTATATTGGAATGGGGATACCCGAAGGCTGGACGACTATCGTTGTTTCAATATATTTTGTTGGCGGTCTGCTTATGTTCGCTATTGGTGTTTTGGGTCTTTATATTGGAAATATTTTTAATGAAGTTAAAAACAGACCGTTATATGTTGTGGCTGAAAAGTTGAATTTTGATAAGTAACTTAACTTTGTGAAAGATAATTAACACAATATAGCTATCTATGTTTATAGGATGTTGGATAATATTTACAGGGTGTTGGGTTGGAAACACCAAATCGGCTTATTATATGGGATTAAAGATTCAATGACATGGTATTTGAAAAATGTGTTCTGTCGGTGGGGCGTTTTAAATTGTTTTTTTGTAAAGCACAAAGTATTCACATTTTTATGAAAGTAGAATATTTATATGACTGACAAACAAATAAAACATAATGCTGATGTTGTAGACTTGGTAGAAGTAGAAAAAGATAATTACAATAGCTTGGAAATAATCAGTAAAAAGCAATCTCAGGTTGTTGGTATCATTGCGGTTATTTGGACTTTGTTTCAGCTTTACACAGGCTTTTTTGGATTGTTTCCTGCAGTTTTACAACGTTCTGTAACATTGGGTTTTGCGCTTGTTTTAACATTTTTAGATTGTAGTGCGCTTCAAAAAAACAGAAAGAAAGAGACTATTCCATTCTATGATTGGATTCTTTCTGCATTATCTGTAGCAATTGTTGTTTATCTGTTTATTAATTATAAATCACTTGTCATGCGTGGTGGATCTCCAACATCTACTGATGTGGTAATGGGTTGCATTGCAATTTTGCTGGTGATTGAGGCTGTTCGTAGAGTGGTCGGTCTGCCTTTGGTTATCGTATCAGTTTGTTTTTTAACATATGCTTTTTTGGGGCCACATCTTCCTGGTATATTAGGACATCGTGGTTATGGTCTTAATCGTGTGGCGACCCAGATGTATATTACATTGGAAGGCATTTTAGGTACGCCTATGTCGGTAGCTACTACTTTTGTATTTGCATTTATTTTATTTGGTTGTTTTCTGGAAGCCACAGGTGGGGCTAAACAGTTTATTAATTTAGCCTTTTCATTAGCAGGAAAATATGTTGGTGGTCCAGCAAAAACAGCAATTGTGGCTAGCGGTTTATTAGGCACTATCTCTGGATCTTCGTTAGCAAATGTGGTAACTACAGGTGCGTTTACCATCCCGTTAATGAAAAAAACCGGATATAAGGCATCCTTTGCCGGTGGTGTAGAATCTTCCTCATCATCTGCTGGGCAGATTATGCCGCCGGTTATGGGTGCTGCGGCATTCATTATGGCAGAAACTACAGGTATTCCTTATCTTAAAATATGTGGTGCTGCCGCAATACCGGCAGTGTTATATTATTTGGCAGTTTTTCTTTCTGTTGATTTAGAAGCAAGGCGAACTGGGTTAAAGAGTATTCCTGAGGATCAAATACCTAGTTTTGGGCCTACACTTGTAAAGAGTGTTCCGTTATTGATTCCTTTGATAACGATTGTTGTGCTAATGGTAGCTGGCTTTTCACCTTTGCGGGCAGCATTAGTATCTACTGTCGTAATGGCGTTGGGTTCATGTTTTAGTAAGCGCACAAGGCTAACTAGCAAGGTGTTTATAGAAACTTTGAAAAAAAGTGCACTTAATGCAATCAGTGTGACTGTTGCTTGTGCTATCTGCGGTATTATAACTGGAGTTATTACCTTAACTGGTTTAGGTCTGAAACTTTCAGATTTGATTTTAGCAACATCTGGTGGAGAGCTTTTGCCTACCCTGTTTCTAACGATGATTGCTTCCATCATATTAGGCATGGGGCTTCCAACTACAGCAAAATATATCGTGCTTGCTGCCATTGCGGCACCTGCAATGACAAGATTAGGGGTTCCATTGGTTGGCGCACATCTTTTCATTCTTTACTTTGGTGTTATTGCTGAACTGACGCCGCCAGTAGCACTGACTTCCTATGCAGGTGCTGCTGTAGCTCATGCGCCAGGTATTGAAACGGCATTTCAGGGATTAAGGATATCTATTGCAGCTTTTTTCATTCCATATATGTTTGTACTTTATCCCTCTTTATTATTGGTAAATGTGACGACAGAAGGAATGCTAATTAGTTTGTTAAGTTCTTTTATCGGTGTTTTTTGTTTGGCTTCAGCTTCTATAGGCTATATGTATGGTTCGCTTAGTCTCTGGCAACGAGCTGTACTACTAGGGAGTGTATTCCTGTTAGTTCATACATCTCTTGCAACTGATCTTGCAGGTATTGTTATGATTTTATTTATTGTTTTAATGCAGAAGATTAATAAGAAAGACAATGCGTGAAACAAACACCTTTTGTACGCAATGTACAACAAGATTAATCATAATAGGGTTCGTAATTGTAATAATTTGGGAGGGATATGGAAATGAAGAAGTTAATTGTTGTGTTAACTGTTTTATTAGTAGCCGTGTCAGTTCTTTTTGCAGGTTGTAGTAGTGATACAAAACCTGATACTAAGGCGCTGGATAAAAAGGCTGGAACCACTAAAGTGACAAGCGGTACAAAATATTTGTCTATCGGCACAGGTTCTGTCACTGGTGTTTATTATCCTTTAGGTGGAACGTTGGCAAGTATCGTAACTAATAAAGTACCTGGCTATTCCTGTGCAGCGGAATCTACCGGTGGTGCAGTAGAAAATGCAGCACTTTTGATAGATGGTAAACTTGATTTAGGTTTTGTTGCAGCCAGTACTTTATATGATGCACAGCATGGTCTTAACTCGTTTAAAGGAAAAGATGGTACAAAAGTTCAAGCTCTTTTTAGTTTCTTCCCAGAGGTAGTTCAAATTCTTTCTCTAGATAAAAGCATTAAAAAAATTCCTGACTTGAAAGGGAAAAAAGTTGCTGTAGGTGCTGCAGGGTCCGGTACGGAAGTTATGGCGCGTGCAATTCTCCAGATTTATGGAATGTCGTATGATGATATTAAAGAAGATTTCTTAGGGTTTGGTGATGCGGCTACTGGTTTAAAGGACAATACGGTAGATGCAGCTTTTACATGGGCGGGTATACCAACCGCGAGTATTTTGGAATTATGTGCAACTCATAATATTTCTATGATTAGTTTCAGTGATGACGAACTGAAAAAACTGATGAAAGTTTCTGCGTATTGTGTACCTGCCAAAATTACAAAGAAATCATATCCGAAGATGTATGAGGATGCACAATCTTTTTCTATCCCTGCAATTATTTGTGCTAATGCAAACTTAGATGACAAGTTTGTGTATGACTTTATGGTGCAGGTATTTTCAAATACAGAAATCTTGGCAAAGACTCATGAGCGTGGTGCAGATTTATCCTTGAAAACTGCATTGGATGGACTAAATGGCGTAACATTGCATCCAGGGGCAAAGAAGTTTTTTAAGGAAAAAGGGTTGTTGAAGTAATTATATTCGAAATAGTGTTAACTAGCGAATTGTTGTCATTATGGATTATGATTTGCGCTGGATAGGTCGGAATTTATACAAATCTTATACAAAGGCACAAAAATGCCACTATCAGGTAAAAGGATTGATTAATTTGGTACAAACCAGAAAGTGTTTTTTAATGCTTCACGTTTTTTTAGTTTTATATTCAATAGGGGGTGTTTTTAGTAAAAAGGCAGCTTCAGAGTGCTTTTTTAATGCTGAATTTTTAATCTATTACTCGCTTCTTCTTTTGACCTTAGTAATATATGCCCTAGGTTGGCAGCAGATAATAAAAGTTTTGCCCTTATCAACAGCTTTTGCAAATAAGGCTATTACTGTTGTCTGGGGCCTTGTTTGGGGTAAGTTAATATTTAATGAAAACATAACGGTTGGAAAACTGATAGGAATCGGTTTGATTGTTGCAGGAATTGTATTGTTGTCGTATTCGGGCAAGAGTGTGGTAAATGAATGATAAAGTAGTTTTTTATGCTTCTTTTATTTTAATTGGGACTTTTATTAGTTCTGCAGCCCAGGTCCTATTAAAAAAAGCTGCAATGAAAGAGCATTGCAGCGTGAAAGATGAATATCTTAATAAAAATGTTATTATAGCTTATATAACATTTGTTTTAGCTACGTTCTTGTCTATATATGCTTATAAAGGAATTCCGCTTTCCATGGGAGCGGTATTGGAATCAACAAGTTACCTTTATATAACAATATTTGGTGCTTATTTTTTTAAAGAGAAAATTACTATGCGAAAGATTGTTGCGATAGTGTTTATCATTGTTGGGATTGCTATTTATTCATATTGCGGGTGATGTTTTAATATTATTTGTCATTGGTGCATTTGATGAAGGGTATTATTTTAGGCGGTAGAACTGGATCACAGCTTTACCCGCTTACCAGCGTGACTTATAAACAATTGCTTAATTTTTCTTTTTTTGAGGTTGTGGAATGAAAACCATTACAATTTTGATTCCTTGTTATAATGAAGAAACTGGTCTTGATATTTTATATCAGCATTTGCAAACTATCATAATGAAACTTAAAGATTATAATTTTTATATTTTGTTTATTAATGATGGGAGCAAAGATAATACCCTTGCCAAAATGAAAGAATTGCAAGCAAAGGACCCGTCTGTTTCTTATCTTAGTCTTTCGCGTAATTTTGGTAAAGAAAATGCTATGCTTGCCGGTTTGGATTATGCAGAAGGGGATGCGGTAATTTTAATGGATGCAGATTTGCAAGATCCGCCGGAACTGATTCCGGAAATGCTGGAGGAGTGGGAAAAAGGATATGATGATGTGTATGCAAGGCGTCGTACAAGGGCTGGAGAAACATGGTTTAAAAAAGCAAGCGCTCATTGGTATTACCGCATACTGCAAAAATTTGCTGATATTGATATTCCAGCGGATGTAGGAGATTTTCGTTTGCTTGACAGACAAGCTGTAAATGCTTTATGTACCTTGCGGGAAAAGCAACGATATACAAAAGGGCTGTTCAGTTGGATAGGTTTTAAAAAAAAGGAACTGCTCTTTGATCGAGAACCGCGGGCAGTTGGCGATTCCAAAATGAATTTTATCAAATTGTTCGGTCTTGCTGCTGACGGTATTACTTCTTTTTCTGTTGCTCCTTTGCGTTTGGCATCTGTATTAGGAATCTTAATATCTTCCATTGCTTTTGTTTATTTATTGTTTGTAATTGGAAAGACGTTATTGTTTGGAGATCCGGTAGCTGGTTACCCGTCTATGATATCCGTTATTCTTTTTATGGGAGGCATTCAGTTGGTAGTACTGGGAATTATCGGTGAATATGTTGGCCGTATTTTTTACGAAGCTAAAGGACGGCCAGATTATTTGGTAAGCGAATATAATGGCAGAAAGGTCTTGGTCAAGAAAATAGGCAAATTAAATGATTAAAATGTTCCATAGCGATGTAAAAAAGGCTCATATCCTGCTATTTTGCATATTTATATTGGCGTGGTATTTTAATTACTCGTATCCTTTATTGTGGGACGATTATGTATATTCTTATGTTTTTAATGCGCAATCTTTTCAGGAAAGCTTGCCGGTTGATGCACAAAGGGTTAAAACTGTTAATGATATTATTTTATCGCAGTACAATCATTATTTTACATGGGGAGGAAGGATTGTAGCGCATAGCATTGCGCAGTTCTTTTTATGGAAAGGTAAAGAACTATTCAATGTTTTTAATGCCTTGATTTTTCTGTTGATTATTCTGGAAATCTTATGGATATCAAATAAGGGCGAAATAAATTTTAAATTCTTATTTGAAGACGTGTTATGGGTTTTCGGTACATTTTGGGTTTTCTCTGTTTTTTTATCAGACTGTTTCACATGGCTGACTATTTCCTGCAATTATTTATGGACAACAGCTATACTCTTGTTGTTTGTTTTAATTTATGTGCGCACCTATTTTCATCCTAAAGAAAATTTGGCTTTGGCAGACAGATTATCGTACAATTTTTTATTGTTTCTTTTTGGTATGATTGCGGGTTGTACGAATGAAAATACAAGTTGTTTTGTCATAATAATTCTGTCTTATTTTGTTTTCAATGAAAGGTCTAAAAGAAACCAATCTGATAGCCACAATAAAATATTGCGTCTAATGATTTGCGGTTTAGTAGGATTAATAGTTGGTTACTTGTTATTGATGCTGGCTCCCGGAAATTATAATCGCTATACTATAATGCTTAACGATGGTGTACTTGATACAGGACCTGTACTGATTGTTAAAAATCTTAAGACGTTTGGCATGGTGATGCTCATAAGATTTCTACTATACTATCATGCTTCGACTAGATTATGGAACCTGAAAAAGAAATATCAGATTTTGAGTAATGAAGGGAAAAAAGTATTTAAAGTAGCCTCAACATTTATGCTTTTAAGTATATTGAGCCTCATAGTTATGATTTTCTCGCCGGAATTTAGAATGAGGAGTACATTTTCCAGCTTGATTTTTATTTTGACAGTCGTTGCTTTGCTTAGGAAACAAAATCTATTGGATGAGAAAAGGTTATGTGTAAATGTTATGGCTGATTTCAAAATTAAACGTATATTAAGATTCATAATGTATTTTTATGTCTGTATGACAGTTGTGTCTTCCGTCTTTTTGTACATGATAACAAAAGAGCAAAATAATATTGTAATGCAACGGATTTGGGATGAAAAGATAAGACAAACGGGTAATGTTATCGTGGTAGAAGAGAGGCCAAAGCTAATTGAAGATAATTTTGAATTGTGTTTTATCTTATCTGGTGGGCATTTGCCATATGTTTATACGCTGACAAAAGATGAAAATTTTTGGATTAACAAGGATATTGCGTTATACTATGGAATCAGAGCGATTAGAGCGAAGTAGATTGATAGAAAGAAGTATTGATTATGTTTAAGAAGCCGACGCTCGTTTTGGCGTGCATGTTTATTTTTTTATATGCGTTGAATTATCTCACGCCCATGGCATTTGGGGATGACTACGTGTATTCTTTTATATGGCAAGGGCATTCGGAATATGAGCCGTTAACTGAAAATGCAGAAAGAATTAAATCTTTTGAAGATATATATATTTCGCAATGGTCGCATTATTTTACTTGGAGTGGACGGGTTGTCAGCCATGTAATCGCTCAGTTTTTTTTATGGACGGGTAAAGATGTATTTAACTTTTTTAATGCGCTCATATCAGTCTTTCTTGTTGTTGAAATATATTGGTGCGCAAACAAAGGAATTATTACGTACCGATTTAATGTTAAAAGATTAATTTGTATTTTTTTTATGTTGTGGGCGTTTACCGCAGGGTTTTCACCAGTGTTTTTTTGGCTTTCGGGTGCATGCAATTACCTTTGGCCTGCTGCCTTGCTACTGATTTTCCTGTTGCCGTATATTCGAAAATATTATTTTTTTCAAGAAAAAATAAATTATAATATATGGTTTAAATTTGCTATGTTTATTCTTGGCTTACTTTCCGGTTGGACCAATGAAAACAGCATATGTTGGATCATTCTGCTACTATTTGTTTTTATATATGTGAACCGTAATAAGTCAGGTTTAGAAAGTTGGATGTTTACTGGGCTTGCCGGATTAACGATGGGCTATTTATTGCTTATGCTGGCTCCCGGTAATATTGCAAGATTAAATGCAGAAGTTTCGACAGCAGAAAGTGTATTTGATCCTGAAACCATTAAAGCCAAGCTACGTATATTGGGTACGGTATTTTTGTTCCAGTTTTTCTTATGGTACTTTAATATTCGTTCGTTATTTCTATCCAAGAAAAAAGCCTTATCAATTAGAAAAGTGGAGAATGAAAGAAAGTTGGTTAAAGCAATTTGTGCTCTGGCTTTTTGTATGTCTGCTATCATGATATTTTCGCCTAATTTTCCACCTCGCAGTTCCTTTCCTGGTACGGTGCAGTTGATAATAGCAACTTGTATTTTGTTGCGCATACAAGAGGAAAGCGCAATAGAATTAGTGAAAGAAAATGCGAAAAAGTTTTTGGTTAGCATTAGTTCTCTTTACTTTTTTGCAACTTCAGCAATTACATTTTATGGTTTCCATGATTATTATAGCCAGATGCAAGAACGGCTTGCAATTATCGAAAGTTTAGATAGGACAAGTAGTGAGATTGTAACCATTAGCGCATTGGTGCCGGTAAGCGAAAACCTATATACAGCCAGCGGTTTTCATCTTCTCTTTTATGAAATGACAGAAAATGAAAATGAGTGGCGTAATGTGGCATTTGCACGTTATTACGGAATTAAAGGTATACGTATGATTAAACAGCCTGTTGTCAAAGATGATAGCAAGTTGGAATAAATGGTATTGTTGTACAGAAGGATTATTTTAACATGGGCAAACGTGCAGGGTTGTTGTTAGCAGGTGCATTTATATTTTTTTATCTTCTGAACTATCTTATGCCTTTAGCATTTGGCGATGATTACATCTATGCTTTTATATGGCAAGGAAAGCCAATGTTTTTGCCATTAAAAGAGGGTGCGGTAAAAATTTCTTCATTGCAGGATTTAATTGCATCACAAATCTCTTTTTACTTTACATGGAGCGGCAGGGTTGTTAATAATACTCTGTCGCAGTTGTTCATCTGGGTAGGAAAGGATGTTTTTAATGTTTTTAATGCTTTTGCTTCAGTGATTCTTGTTCTGGAAATTTATTGGTGCGCAAACAAAGGAAAGATTACTTTTAGTTTTGATATATTCAGACTTGCCTGGCTGTTTTTATTATTTTGGGTATTTACTCCCGGCTTTCCTTCTGTAGTACTGTGGTTAGTTGGCGCCTGCCATTATTTGTGGACTGCTGTTCTTCTGACAGGTTTTCTTATTCCGTATATCCGTAAATACTATTGTTTAGAAAAACAGGTTGTAGATAATTGTTGGTTCAGCCTGATTATGTTAGTTTCCGGTGTCTTAGCAGGATGTACCAATGAAAACAGCGTTTGTTGGATTGTATTGCTCTTGCTGGCTTTTATTGCTTCTAATAGAAAAAATCCGTCATTTGAAGGTTGGATGTACACCGGGGTATTTGGTCTCGTATTAGGGTATGCAATACTGATGCTTTCTCCCGGTAACATAGTCAGATTGCAGGCAACCCACGATGCAGGTTGGTTTAATGTTGGGAAAGTATTGGAGAATATGCATATTTTTTCTGCTGTTTTGGTTATTCAGTTTTTGCTATGGTATTTTTGCATTCGTTCATTGCCTAAAATTTTTAAAAATTTGTATGCATGCACAATAAGATGCGAATTAAAAAAAGAGCTTGTCTTGATAAAAGCCTTTTGTACAACAGCTATGGGCATGACATTTGTTATGATGTTTTCGCCAGAATTTTATTTGCGAAGCGCATTCCCGGGAACGGTGCAGTTAATTATTGTTATTGGAATTATTTTGAGAATAGAAAGTGAATACGGCATTGTGTTGTTAAGGAACAACGCAAAACAATTCTTAACTTGTGTTGGCATCATTTCTTTTGTGGTAAGTGCCGGATTTACATTGGATCATTTATATAAGCATCATGTTTATAACGAAAAAATTTTGCTTCAAGTTGAGGCTTTGAAAAAAGAGGGTAACATTGCCAATGTCATTTTAGTAGTGGAATCTTTTCCCAAAGCAAGCAAGGTTTCAGAATTTTTAAGTGGTTACCATACTTTTGATAATAATTTTTCTGATGATGCGGATTCATGGACGAATGTTTCTTTTGCCAGATATTATGGCATAAAAGGGATTCGCGTGTTGGGGGCATCTGGAAAAACAAAAGAAACTGAAAATAGTAATTAAGATTGAAACACGCTTTGGCCTTAAAACAATACGCGCAGAAGCTTTAACATCAATGCAATAGCCGAAAGAGCAAAATAGGGGCCATAAGCCAGATACTGTTTCCGTTTTATCTTTTTTGTGAGCAGTAAAAACAACGCAGCGATCCCTCCTGTTATGGCGCCGTATACAATTACACTCAGGAGTGACTTCCATCCCAACCATAATCCAAGGGCGGCAATCAGTTTAATATCACCGCCGCCAAGAGCGCCCTTGCTGATTAATGCCAGAAGCAGGAAAAACAATCCGCCGCCAATGGAGGCAAGCAGATGATCCTTAAGGGATAACTGTAGATGAAATACATAACAAAGTCCCAACAGGGCAAATGCAACTATCATCTCATCTAAAATTACCTGTTGCTCAAAATCAGTAATTGTCATCAACAACAATAAACTGATTGTAAAGATGATGTATGGGAGTGCAGGCATAGCTGTCATGCTCCATGCTTTACTGAAAAATATCAGCAGAGCCAGGAATAAAGCCGGTTTTCTAAGCCGGGCCCGTTGCTGAATCTGTTCCGGAAAGCTCAAACTGCCGCGTTGCAATGCTTTTGGATACAAATAATCAATCCACATGCTTCCGAAAAACGTGCAGGCTAAAGCAAAAAAAAGTATCAACATAAGTGTTTTCGAAAGTTCAGAAAAATTCGGCAAATCCATAAATTTCAATCCTTTTTTCTTGACAAATCCAGTAAAATAGCAGTATCATATAGGTTAAGTAAAGTAGGAAAGCTATGTCCTTATATTATTTGTTTTAGTTATTCTCTATTTTACCATAAATTTGACACATTTTTCCAGTACAACTATAGCATAAAAGGGGGAACCTGCCTTGAAGTTGCCGAAGCTGAGTACGATTATGGAGCGTCTGACACCCCGCCAGTTGCTTATTGCCTGCGGTGTTGTTGCGTTACTCATTTTTCTTTTGATTTATTTCACGTTGACCCGTCTGACTGCGGAAAAGCCAAAACCGGCTCCGACTTCTGCGCCACAACCTAAACAGGTACAGGTAAAGGATGTGACAGTGGTTTATGCTAAGACCAGTATTCCGGAACGTACGCTGATTAAGGAAGAAATGCTGACGCTGAAAACCATGCCTTCAAATAAGGCTCCCCTTGGTGCATTGACGCGTACTACGGATCTGGTTGGCCGTCCTACGAGGACTGCTATCAGTGCGGGTGAAGTGATTACGGGGCAGAAAGTGTACGCCAGTGTTTCCGATATGGGCCTCAGCGGACGCATTCCGCCGGAATGCAGGGCTGTAACGGTGGGTATTAACGATGTTACCGGTGTATCAGGGTTTGCCCGCCCCGGTGATTATGTGGATGTGATGTTGGTATCCAGCCAGGTGGAAAATAACAAAGTAGTCAGCGAAATGATTTTACAAAATGTATTATTGCTGGCAATTAATCAGGCGGCGGATACAGGAAATAATAGAAGTGCAACAAATGATAAGAACCAAAAACAAAACGCGAATGCCAATAACGCGGCGGTAGGAAGTCCAGCCAGAGCCACGTTGGCATTGACACCTGAAGACGTGCTGAAGCTGACAGCTAAAGCGCAGATGGGGCAAATTTATCTTTCCCTGCGTCCCTATCATCCAGCTCAGGGTATCAGTGACGATACCTATTATTCGGTAACGAAAGCCAGCGGTAAGATGCCGGTAACGGCGCCTCCGGCGGGAACCATTCCACCGGGAGCTGATATTGATACTTCCCCGACTGCCAATGTGCAAATTATTCGCGGAACTACGTCAACGGTGGGGAGGTAACAGATGATGAAACGATATGATGTTTTAACAAGTTTGTTACTAAGTGCGGGAATCGTTTTGGCAGCCCCGACAGTTCATGCGGCTACACCTTTAAATGTTGCTGTACATGAATCCCGTTATGTGCAGGAACCCGGCTTAAGCCGGGTTGCGATTGGTAGTCCGGAAATTGCGGATGTGCAGTTGTTATCGGCCAGGGAGTTTCTGCTGGTTGGCAAAAAACCGGGTTCTACTACTCTGCTGGTTTGGAGCGCGAACGGACGGCAGGAGTATATCGTGACAGTTACCGCTGAAAATTCCGGTTTGGCTGCCATGATAGAGAAAGCTATCAATCTGCCGGGCGTAACGGTACAGATGGTGGGAGATAAAATTTTACTCCGTGGTACTGTGATGAACCAGTATGAAAAAGACCTGGCTTTGAAGATTGCCGGGCTCTATACAGGTACAGCTCCGGCAACCTCGACCTCTGGCAGCAACAGCGCTGGCAAAGCCATAGATAAAACCGGCGGCAATGTAATCGACCTGTTACAAATGGCCCGGCCTTCCCAGATTCGGTTAGAGGCGCAGGTTGTTGAAATTTCTTCCAGTAATAAACGAGAATTGGGTATACAATATGGTACAAAAAGCAGTGGTGACAGTGACTCCAAGATTGATGCGGAAGGCACCATTTACGCCGGCGAAGACTGGAATACCCGCGATTGGGGCGGTTGGCTGGTGCGGCACTCTTCTACGATTAATGCGACATTGAATGCATTAATTACGAAAGGTAAAGCCCGAATCTTGTCCCGCCCTAATATTTCCACCTTAAGCGGCGAAAAAGCCAGGATTCTGATTGGCGGCAGTATTCCGATTCCGGTAAATAACGACGGAAAAGTTTCCATTGAATGGAAGGAATACGGTGTGAAATTAAATATTGAACCGGTAGCGGATCAGATGGATAAGATTACTTCCAAGGTACATGCGGAAGTCAGCCGCCTGGACTATGCTAACGGGTTGGTTCAGAACGGTTTCAGTATTCCGGCGTTGGCTACCAGGGAAGCGGAAGCGGTCATCCATGTATCGAACGGTATGAGCATGGTTATCGGTGGCCTATTGAATAGTGAAGACGGCAAGACAGTTTCTAAGATACCGTTGCTGAGCAATATTCCGATTATAGGTGAATTCTTTAAGCACACCAGTCGTACCCGGGATAAACGGGAACTGATTATTATCATTACGCCTCACCTGATTGGCGAAGATACCCAGTGGCCTATGTCTGACGGGATGAAGGAAGCCTATAATGAAGGGCAGACAGAATACGGTTCTTTGAATAGAGTAAATGTAAATACAATCGAACCGGAAGTAGAAAAAGCCATTGCCCGTAATATTGAGAAGAGAGCTGCCGATAAGGCGAAAAAGGAACAGAAAGAAGCGGAAAAAGAAGCCAAACGGGCTGCAAAGGAAATTGCCAAGCAGCGGGAAAGGGCCGGTGAAAATGGTTATGCAAAAGAAAAATCCGCTTTGCGTGACCGAATAAATGCTATTTTACGGGAAGACGCCGCGAACAGTGCGTCCTCTTCGCACCGACCGGCGCCCGAACAAAATGTGACGGTGGTGCTGCCTTCGAAAGAAGAAATTGTAGTGGAACAACCGGTGTTAACGGAAGAACCGGTGATTATGGAGCAACCTGCTGCCAACAGTGGCGAAGAAGCAGCGTTAGGCGATTATCTGAACCGATAAGTAACAGCCTGCAAGGGCTGAAAAAGGAGGGAACTGTATGGCAGATGCACGCAGAGGCACAGTCATTACGGTTTTCAGTACGGCTTCGGCCGTAGGCAAGACGTTGATTGGTATCAATATGGCGGCCGAGCTGGCCAAGCAGGGCTTTCGGGTATGTCTGGTTGATCTTGATTTGCAGTTTGGCGATGTGTGCAATTATTTGCAGTTACAGCCTGTTTACACACTGGCGGACGCGGCCAAAGCGCTGGAACGGGAAAAAGAAAATTTCAATGTGCAGCAGTTTTTAACCACTTATGACCGTTATGACGTACCGTTTGGCGTAATGGCGGCGCCTCTGAAGCTGGAAGAAGCCTATAATCTGCAGACTTCGGATATCAAGCAAATTTTATTGCAGTTGCAGTTGAAATTTGATTTTGTGGTGATTGATACAGCTTCCACTTTCAGTGAAGTGAATCTAATGGCTATGGAACTGAGTACGATTATTAGTTTCATGGGTATTGTAGATTTCATTCCTACGATTAAAAATATGAAAAGTGGCAGTGATACCATACGCGGGCTGGGGTATGATACCAACAAAATTCGCATGATTCTGAATCGAAGTAATTCTAAGACCCGTATTGATTTGCAGGACGTGGAACAGTTATTAGGTGAAGAGTTTTACCATGTATTGCCTAATGATTTCGGAACAGCAACCCGTTCTATTAAAACAGGCTGCCCGCTGGTGTTGGATACGAAGCCTTCGCCCCTGAAAACGGAATTGCGTAATTTGGTGGCCCGGTATACGGGACGTCCATTGGAAGAAGTGGAAGAAAAGGAAGAAAGTAATTCCTCCTGGTTCAGTAAGTTATTCAGATAGGCAGGTGCTGACAGATGGAATATCGGGTTATTTTAGTTGAAAGTAACCGGCTGATGCTGGAGCGCCTGTCCAGTGTGATCCGGAACACAAAAGATTTTGAACTGGTCTCCCGTTACCAGCGGGCTGGTGATGCATTAGGCCAGGGCGCTATGTTTAAGCCCAATTTAATTCTGTTGGACATTGATGAAGAGGATAACCTCTCCATGCTGGAAGAGTTTACTCAAAGCTTTCCCGATGCAGATGTAATATGCCTCAGTGCAAAATGGGCCCCCAGTGATTCGGAATCTATTGCCCGGGCCGGGGCCAAAGGTTTTCTGATTAAACCCTTCACCAGTGAAGAGTTACAGGAAGCCATCCGTACCTTTAACCGGAGCAAGTTGTCTTTTGGCTCGGATGTCATTGCGTTCTTCAGCCCCAAAGGCAAAAGTGGCAAGACAACGCTCATTGCCAATTTAGGAATGGCTTTGGCCCAGAAGACCGGCCAGCAGGTTGGCGTCATTGATGCTGACTTACAGTTTGGGGATATGTCTGTATTCTTTAACCTGGCTCCCAAAACAACCTTGATGGAAGCAGTGCGGGATATTAATTTCCTGTCTCCCGTAACTTTGAATTCTTACTTTTTACCGATTGCGGAAAACTTACGAGTTTTGTGCAGCATGAAGCGGCCGGAATATGCGGAGTTAATAGATATTAAAGCGTTTACGGAAGTAGTGGGCATGGCCCGCAGTATGTACCGTTATGTCTTAATTGATATACCATCCGGTTTTACTCCTATTTCCATTGCTACGGCAGAGTCCAGTGACACTACTTATCTTGTTGCCATGATTAACGGCACCTTTGAAATTCAGCACATGCAACGGGCCTTGGAGATTTTTAAAGCCTGGCCGGATTATGAAGACAGGGTTCGTACCATCTTTACCCGTGTGGAGCCATGTGACGCGAATGAAAGAGAGAAACTGGCCCAGTCTTTGGGCTATCCTAAAGTGTCCGTAATTCCTAACGAATATATGTTGGTTTCTTCTGCGGCCAACAACGGGCAGATGGCAATTTTGGAACAGCCGGATTCCAAGTTTGCCCGCTTTGTTAACCAGCTGGCAGATGAGATTATCGGTTCAAAAGCTCACGTAAGGTTGGGATAAAAGATGATTTTTCTTGTTTCCCTTGTTTCTACACTTTTTATTCTGCTGATTTTGATCTTGTTGCTGGAGTATCGCTCCCGCAGTCGGCTCGCTTTGGCGCGGCGTATGCGTTACTATGCCGGCGGAATGGATAACCCGCAGGATAAACCGAAAGAACGCATTTCACTGAAAGAACGTTTTTTGAATTTGTTGCGCGGCGGCAGTCGCCTGTTTCACAACATCCGCCATGCCCGTGGGTTGGATTTTAAGATGCAGCAGGCAGGGATTCCGTTGTTGGGAACGGAATTTATGGCGCTGCTTCTCTTAAGTGCTGTTGTTATTGGTTCTATTGCAGCGGTTCTTGTTAAAAAGTGGTATGCCGGTATTTTGGCAGCCATTATTATAATGGCTGTAGAGTATATTTATGTGCTTGTCCGTATTGAACGCAGGGCAACGTCGTTTACCAACCAGTTGGGAGATTGCCTGATGATGGTTGCCAATGCCCTCCGGGCCGGTTTCAGTTTTCTGCAAGCCATGGAAATGATTTCCAAGGAAATGGAGCCGCCCATCAGTGATGAGTTTAAACACGTGATGCGGGATATTGGTTTGGGCGCCACTGTAGAACGTGCCTTGGATGATATGGATAAGCGGGTAGGCAGTCCGGATTTTTCTTTGGTTGTTACGGCTGTTTTAATTCAGCAGCAGGTGGGCGGCGACTTGGCCCGCATTTTGGATACCATCAGTGAAACGATTCAGGATCGCATCCGGATGCGGCGTGAGGTGAAGACACTGACTGCCCAAGGTAGGTTGTCTGGATGGATTTTAATACTTACACCTATAGCGTTAGCTTTGTTTATGACATCATCTAACCCGGATTATATGGATCCGTTGTTCAAGCATCCGGTTGGTCAGATGATTTTAGTGGCAGCGATTATAATGGAAATTATTGGTGCTTTCGTGATTAATCGTATTGTTGATATTGAGGTTTAGGTGTTTAAACGCTTTTGCGTTTTAACATATACATGTACATGTATTTAAATACTGAAGAAAGGAGGTAAAGGTCATGTTAGTATCCATGAGAAAATTCTTTGCGGAAAAAGGTCAGGGATTAACGGAATATGTGCTGATTTTGGCTTTTGTAGCTGGTCTGGCATATATTATGTTCTTCAATGACAATGGCCTGAGAGGTACTGTGAGCAGCTCCTTCTCGCAGTCTGCAAGCGCTATTACTTCTACGAGTGATAAAGCTTTAGGCAATTAATAACTCAATTACCTTGCCCCCTTGAACAAGGGGGCAAGGCATACTTTCCAAATAGTTAGAAGGGAGGATATGGCATATGAAAAGACAAAAAGGACAATCACTGGTTGAGTTTGCTTTAGTTGTTCCTTTATTCCTCCTTTTACTTTTTGGTATTATTTACAGTGGTATGTTTTTTCACGATTATAGTTCGTTAAGTAATACGGCTCGTTCTGCAGCGAGAGAAGCTGCTATTATTGAGGGAGATAATTACACCGATATTAAAACTTATTATTCGAACGAGTGTGGGAAAACTTTAACAAGTTTGTATAAACTGAAGGATAATGGTTTCAGTATTACTAAAGGCGATGATGACGCAGTGTACGTACGGATAAGTATGGAGAGGACATTGTTTTCGGCTGTGATGAACATGGTTCTGCCGGAATCATTTGATATTGTTTATTTTATGAAAAAAGACACACCTGCTTCTACCGGTAATTGAAGAAGCTTCGGTTTGTAACAGATAGATTGTTAGGTTGTTGACTAGATGCATTTTAAATACAATGTGTTGAATATTGTATAAATTTATTTAGATTGTTTTGTTTTTCTTTTGCGTTTTAGAAGTTATTACGATTTGGATGGGAGTGACATAGATGTCTTTGTTGTTGGAACGGTTGGGCCGCCCCGCGGGAGAGCCAATTCAGCAAAAAACAATATTTGGCAGACGTCAGGCAGAAGCGAAGGAAGATAACTATCAGGAGTTGAAGCTGGCCATCCACCGTCGTATCGTAGATGAAATGAGCGATCAGGAGCAGCAGTTCCTGGCCAGCAACAACCATACCCGGGCGGAAGTGGAAGAATTGATTTCTTCCTACTGCCAGCGCGTATTGGATGATAACCCCATGAACGTGCCCCGTGGAGAACGGGCCCGTATCGTGGCGGATATCTGTGATGAAATTTTAGGTTTAGGTCCTATTGAACCGTTATTAAAGGATGAAAGCATCACTGAAGTAATGATCAATGGGCCTAAGAAGATATTCGTAGAACGTAAAGGCAAATTGCAGTTGACCAATGTGCAGTTCCATGATGACGCTCATCTTATGACCATTATTGAACGCATCGTATCTCCATTGGGCAGACGTATTGATGAATCTTCTCCTTTGGTTGATGCGCGACTGCAAGACGGTTCTCGTGTGAATGCCATTGTGCCTCCTTTGTCATTGATTGGGCCATGTGTAACTATCCGTAAATTTACCAAGAATCCGCTTTCTATTGATAACTTGGTAGGTTTTGGTACCTTAAGCGAAGAGATGGCGGAATTTTTGGAAGCCTGCATCAGGGCACGTCTGAATATTATCGTTTCCGGTGGTACCGGTTCTGGTAAGACTACTACATTAAATGTATTGTCTTCTTTTATACCCAATGATGAGCGTATTGTCACCATTGAAGATGCTGCCGAACTTCGGTTACAGCAGCAGCATGTGGTTACCCTTGAATCCCGTCCGGCTAACTTAGAAGGCCGGGGAGCCATCACTATCCGGGACTTGGTACGGAATGCCCTCCGTATGCGTCCTGACCGCATCATCGTTGGCGAAGTTCGTTCCGGCGAAGCGCTGGACATGTTACAGGCCATGAACACAGGTCATGACGGTTCCTTAACTACTGGCCATGCCAACAGTCCTCGTGATATTTTAAGCCGTTTGGAAACTATGGTTATGATGGCTGGTATGGATTTGCCTGTGCGAGCTATCCGCGAGCAGATTGCTTCTGCACTGGATTTGGTTATTCAGCAGTCCCGTATCCAGGATGGCAGCCGTAAGATTACTTATATTACGGAAGTACAGAAAATGGAAGGCGATACCATCGTCCTGCAGGATTTATTCACCTATAAGCAGACTGGTGTAAATGAAAGCGGCAAATCGGTAGGTTACTATGAGGCTAGCGGTTTGCAGCCCATGTTCTTGCAGAAGTTTAAAATGAATAATGTAGAATTGCCGAATAGTTTCCTGAAAAACACAATGAATGGTTTTAAAGGGGAGTGAAGGGAATGCGAGTTTTAGTGTTAGCCATTTCCTTTCTGGTTACCTTTTTAGTTTTTTCTGTTTTGTATTACATTGTAAAAACCAAGATTGCTCCCAGCAACCAGGTTCACCAGCGTATTAAGGATCTGGGCGGTGGCAGCGAGCGTGTGGTACGTACCCGTACGGAAGAATTGGCCCGTATTCCGTTTATGGATCGTACAGTAATTCCGTTGCTATATACAGTAGAAAAATTTTTTATAAAATTTGCTCCTTCAGAGATACATGCTACGGTAGATAAAAAGTTGATGCTGGCCGGCAAGCAGGGGCAGTGGAGCGCAAATCGTGTGATTATGGCGTGGCTGCTTTGTCAGGCGATTTTTTTGGCATTGGGTTTGCATTTTGCTTCACAGCAGAAGTTTTCCAATATTGAAGGTATTTTGTTTGTTTGGGCTTTTGTTATTTTTGGCGCCTTATTACCTTTTGGTTATTTGGATTCCCTGATCCGAAAACGTCAGGAAGCGATTACAAAACAGTTACCGGAAGTATTGGATTTGTTAAGTATCAGTGTGCAGGCAGGTCTTTCTTTTGACGGAGCTATGCGCAAAATTGTGGAACGTATGACCGGCCCGGTGATTGATGAGTTTAAACGTATGCAACAGGATGTGCGTATGGGTGCTCCGCGTGCCCGTGCTTTGCAGGCGATTTCCAGACGGTGCGATGTAGAAGATATGTATTTGTTCATTACTTCTGTCGTTCAGGCGGAACGTTTGGGTACCGGGATGGGCAAAACTCTCATTAACCAGGCAGAAAACATGCGCGAACGGAGACGGCAACGTGCCAAGGCAGCCGCGTTAAAAGCGCCTATTAAGATGTTGTTTCCTTTGGTATTTTTTATTTTTCCGGCAATGTTTGTTGTAATCTTGGTGCCTCCAATTTTTACTATCCTTCAAAGCATGGGTATATTTAAGTAGTTATGCAAAAACAAAAAATGTATATAAAAGGAGCGTCTGAAGACGCTCCTTTTTTAAAAGAAATTGAAATATTGATCGCCGATTCCTTTTTAACTCGTTTTGCCGGACTCATGCTCCGGCAAAAATTGCCGGCAACAACAGGTTTGTTCCTTGCTCCTTGCAATAGCGTGCATATGTGTTTTATGCGTTTTGCCATTGACGTTGTGTATTTGGATAAAGATTATAAAATAATTAAAGTTGTTAAAAATTTAAAACCCTGGATCGGTCTCAGCATATGTTCTCATGCCTGGGCTGTATTGGAAATGAATGCAGGGGAAGCAGAACGCTGTGGTTGTGAAGTGGGGAGGCAGTTAGTACCGGAGAAAGTTTTGTGATGACTACAGAACAATTCCCTGCTTCTTCACAGTCTCTTTGCAGCCAAAGTTCACTTTGCCTCTTCCAAAGTGGAAATAAACTTTTCACTTCATCCAGTCTCTTTGCAAGCAGATTTTTATTGCATTTTGCCGCCAAAAAAGTTATAATTAATCTGAATAAGTATGTATATGAAAAGAAATAATAACCTACATTAAAAATACATACAATAATATAGAAAGCATATAAATTGTAAACCCATAACTGACCGGAAACAATCCTCGTAAGGGAGGCGGATACTATGACCTGGCAGGAAAAGATTTTAGAAAAAATTAAAAACATAAAATGGTTAAAAAAGGAGCGTGGCTCCATTTTTGTGCTTACAGCGATGCTGTTGCCTATTATGTTAGGCTGCCTGGGCATTGCCTATGATGTGGGTAATATCTACATCCATAAAGCGCGGTTGCAGAATGTGACCGATGCTGCGGCGTTGGCTGGTGGGCGTGCGTATTTGCAGAGCCAGACTGATACGTATGATAGTTATACAAGCGGAAACGCTGCGGATGAAGAGTATGTGCCCGGACGTCGCAAAAGAGATTCCAAAGACTACGATGGTAGTAAACATCCAGCAGCAGATAAAGCTGCTGACGATTACATCGACAATAATATTAAAAATTTAGGCAATACGGTTAAAAGCGACAGGTTCTCTCACTATGCCCTGCCGGGCCATAAAAAGATTGGGGAGGATTATGTTAATGCTGATGAGATTTTTTACCGGATAGGTTTATATGAGGAAGTGCCCTTGTACTTTTTGCCAATAATTAAAAACAAAAAAGTTGAAATCGTACGCGCCGGTTCTGTTGTGGTGGTTAAGCCGGGAAAGACGGAGACGACGATTATTCCTGGTGGTGGAGGCGGTTCATATACGGTAAAAAACCCTTCAATTTTTGATAACTTGTATACATATAGCGAGTATTTTGATCCTGGTTTATCTAATGACAATAATCAAATTAGAAGCACATTTAATGGAAATATGGTTTTTACATATGGTGATGGTGAGAGTAATCAGGAAAATTTTTATGACATATATAGGATAATTCATGAGCATACACAATCGGTTGACCATTTGTTCACAAATTTGATGACTAATGCAGATATTTCGGATATAAGAGATAATGCCAGTACAGCAAAATGGTCTGGCGTTAATGATCCTGTTATTAACACATACTTTAAGACTACTGATTATGTAGAAGCTTTTAGAAGTAAATTAAATGAACCGCATGTCAATGCAGGGAAAGGTTTATTGACAGATGAAAATATAAATAACTACAGCAGTGACTTGTACAATGCTCCTATAAAAATTGATGGAAAAAGAGTTTATAAAGGACGAAAGTTAAGTCTACCTTTTATTTCTGATAATGGTGATTATTATGCTTGTGATGTAGATACAAATGATTATGTTTATGTTCGAGGTGCATCACATATTGCTTCAAATAGGGTTATGTATAAACAATGCAATAATATGTATTTTGCGACTGTCAAGGATGGAAATCGATATTATTTGTTAAATGAAAATTATGAAAAGACGAATTGTTATATAGAAAACTGGGTGGGTAAAATCAATTTGAATGGAACAACATATGATTTATCCAATGATTCTAATAATACTCAGGGATGGTTTTACTGGTATAATAACCAAAAAATATTTTTAGATGAGAATCTTAACTTACTCAACCCAACCGGAGTTAAATTGCTTGCCGGCATTAAAGAGGAGTTCAATCCACAAGAAAATAGAAGCGATTATTATCTAAAACAAACCATTAGCGATGTTTTTTACGTAACGAAAGAATTTAATAATTCTGAAGGTAATTTAGATGTGAACATAGATGGTCCGATTACCATTGGTGATAATAATAAACCACTTTACATAATTGTTGATGAAACAATTGACCAGCGTGTAAACCTTACAGTGGTCAATAATGAAAGACCTATTATTTTTGTATACTTTGGAACATTAAACGTAAATCTTAACCTTGGAAGTAATAAAAGTGATGTTTCTAAACTAACTGTTTATGCTCCGTATGCAACCGTAGGTTATAATTATGATAATGAACCAATACATATTGGTGGCACATTCAAAGGTAATATAATTTCTAAACGTATTTCGATACATGCAGCTAGTAGTGGAACTTGGATTCAAGAGAACTTTTTAAAGAATGATGAAGACATAAAAGAGGTTGATAAAGCAATTGAAGACAAAATAAAGAATGCAACAAAACCACCTGCTGAGATAAAAGAAAAAATTTATGAAGCATATGCTAACAAGTTAGGCGTTGATAAGACTGGGATGGATGACCCCAACTGGTATTCTAAACAAAGTTATGCCAATAAACAAACATTATATCATACTTGGCAGGAGCTACTTGTAAAATATCCTGAGTACAAAAATAGTTTATGGCCTTGGAATGTACATTTCAACATAGAAGCTGGTGAAGATCAAACTATTATAACGACTACACCAGAAACCCTTCGCCTTATCAATTATCGTACAGATTACCAGCCAAAAGATGACATGGAAGATGGTTATGTATTGGATCCGTATATTTTTGAAACGCTGGGTCAGCCGAATACGTATTGATTGTGAATGAGATGTTGATATCTAATTTTAGCTTGGAGGATATTATGAACGGATTAATCACAAGAGTAATGAAAGTGTGTAAGAGTTTGTTGGCACAAAAAGGGCAGGGGTTGGTCGAGTTTGCGTTAATTCTTGCATTCTGCGTAGGTATCGGTGTGGCGGCACGGGAAGCCGGATTTGCTGAAGCCATCAGTAATTTGTTTGACAGTGGCGAGAAGACCGAGGACGTGGCGGCAGCCATTGGCGGCCCCTTGGCTGCTGAAAGACTGACATATGGGAAGTACCTTGCTAAGTGGGGCAAGAAAACAGCTGACGAGCTTGACGCTATCAATAACCAGGAACGGATTACGGGCGACCAGAGAGGGCTGGTGGCAATTGCCCAAAATTTTCTGGGAAAAGATGCAACAGGAGTATGGAACCAAATGAAAACCTTTAGCAATGACTTTTCTGCCAGCGATTGTCCTCAATTTCTTCATAACAATGTAAATAAAAATTATGCTACGGCCAAAGATGCAGATGGTTGGTCTAATGTACTAGTTCCGTTGTCGTATAAAAATTATGAAAATAAAGTCAAAGATGATGCCGGGTATATCTGGTTGGAGGCCAATAGTAATAGAAACACAATCGATGCTATGACAGGAGATGATGCGAAGGCGGAAATGTATAAGAATACAAATAGCAATGTTAAATTAAAAGATGGTACTGTACTGCAAGGCAGCAAAGGTAAAACTGTATCGGTAGACCGCATTTTTTATTCAAACGATATGATTAATGCCGATGACCGAAGTGTTGCCCTGCAAGTCCATTATAATAGCGAAACGAACAAGGTAGACCAAGTTCGTATCGTAGCAAGGTTGGGAAACGGAACTCAGGGAACCGGCAATCCTCCCGCTGCTGCTGCTACGGGTCTTGACTTAACTGTGACCGGTTCGACTTCCGATGTAAGATATACAGTAAACAACTAAAATTATTATCTTATATGATAGTACTTTGATAAAAGAGGTCCTATAAAAAATTGCTATAATGTGTTGAAATTGAAATTTTTTTATGCTATAGTAAGCATGGTTAAGTGGATTTAAATTGCTCATTTGTATTTGATATCCCTAATACAGTTCGTTGTAATTCGCCAATAAATCTTGTGTTGTTAATGTAAAAACCTACCGACTACTATAATGAACAAACGATTTCCGACCGCTTCAGTTATAGGATGTTTTTTCGTTGATCATAAAAATGACATATTTTTGTAGTAGTATCCAATCGTAGAAGAAAACGTAGAATTAAAAAGTCATTGTGTAATGTGAAAGATTATTATCGAATTTAACTGGATTGTGATTGATATAGTTTTTTCTTGTTTATTAAATTAAACAGAACAATGATGGAACAATAAAGGGTGGTAATTTTTGAAGAAATTTTTGAAAAAGATTACTGAAAAAGGTCAGGGTTTAACTGAATATGTTCTGATCCTTGCTTTTATTGCCGGTATTGCTTTTTTGATGTTTGGTGGTAATGGAAGTTTAAAGGGCACGCTAGTAAGTACTGCTAATGAGACAAATAGGCTTTTGGGCGGTTTGTTTGGAGAAAAAATTGATTGGGGCAAGATGAGTCGCAGTGATTTTAATGCAAGCAATAAGGAGGAACGCCTTTCTGCTGACCAAACAGCATTAATGAATCTTGCTACGTTTTTCATTGATAAATCGTATGAAGAAATGTGTGCTTTGCTGAATGGCCAAGACCATGGTTACAGAATGCAGGACAAAAAGGACGAGAATGGCGAAGTAGTAAAAGATGCCAATGGTAAGGTAATTAGGGAAAATGTACTTGATTCAAATGGGAATCCAATTCCAATATTAAATGATGGGACTAATTTTACAGGCTCGCCCTTGGGTTGGATTGTACAGACTGAGAATGGGATGCATTTTATCACAAAAGAATTGAGTAGTGATCCGAATGACGTTTACACATTTACTAATGGAAACAGTACATATTCACGTAATTATAATGATCAGGTTTTAAGCTGGTTGCAGGGCGATTATAGCGGTAATGGCAAATATGATTCTTCTTATACCTATATGGTTTCTGATTATGCAGTTAACCAATATGATCGATTGTCGAAGAATGAACTTAATTATAAAAATGATCCTAAAACAGGCGGCAATGGGGTAAAAATGCGAGTTGAATACAATAAACCTGACAATAAAGATACTAGTACATGGACAGTTAAATCAGTTAAATTGGTTGTAGATCCTGGAAGCCAGAGCGAAGACAAGGGTGCAGGTATTTCTTCAGGGCTCGAGGTAATGGTAAAGAAAAATTCCTCTGGAGACTTGGAAAAATCATTGACAACGGGATATACGAATTCTTTTAAATAATCTGGTGTCAAAATATTGTGGGTTTAGTTTGTTCGGATAAGAGACTCCGTTTTATATTATATTTGCAGGAATCAATAATAAGTTGACGTCTGGCTTGCATTGTTTTTTGCAAGCTGTTTTTGACCCCTCGGGCAATTATATTATGCAATAAATAACTTGCATGTTGTTCTCTTTGGAAGCGACAATGTCAGACCGGACTTTTTATATTTCGTCCCGTAGTAACTCTAGGTATTCTGTATAGATACAGGTGTGGTTATGGAATTGGCGGATAGTGGTGATAGTCTTTCGCTGTCTATAAAAGCGGATTTTCGAGGCACGAAAGTCATATAAAAAACATAATTATATCATAACATATATTAACAAAGTGATTTTTAACATTAAAAAAAGTGTTATAGCTGACGAGTCTTTTCATTGAGTAATTGATGTGTTATAATTAACACAACAACGATAGTTTAATTGTCTGTATTATGTCATATGTAATCCAATATTAAGGTATTTGTTACGTTTCATTGATAAACTTCATGATTATAGAAAACCATGAGGAGATGTATCATGTTGAATCGGCTGAGGAGAATGATAAAAGAAAAGGGTCAAGGACTGACGGAATATGTCTTGATTCTGGCTTTTGTTGCCGGAATTGCTTTTATGATGTTTGGTGGCAATGGTAGCTTAAAGGATACACTGGTTAACGCTCTTACAGAAACAAACCGTGTTTTGGCTGGCTTATTTGGTGAAAAAACTGATTGGGGCCATATGGATGTAAGTAAGTTTAATTCCGAGAATCAAGGTGAACGTCTTGCAGCAGATCAAAGTTCGTTAGAAAATTTAGCTAATTTCTTTATTGGTAAACCAGAAGAGGAAGTACGGCTTTTGTTTGAAAATCCCGAAATTAGTCATACTAGTGGTCAGGATGTATTGTTGGGTTGGTTTATAAGCACTGATACAGGGAATCACTTTTTGGCAAAGAACTTGAAAAGTGATGGGGCATACACATTTGAAAACGGGGTCACGCGCCCTACTAGTGACTATATTTTTAATTGGATGTTAGGAGACTATGGTGATAAGAACGGAAATTATAAATATTCATATGATAATACGAACAACTATTTAGTTTCGAATTATCCAATAAGTCAATATAATAATTCAAACCTTCATTTTAGTTCCGATGGCTTTGAGCCAGGAACAGGCGGGAATGGCGTAAAACTTTCATTAACTTTTGATAAAACTGGACCAAAAGCGCAGTGGAAAGTTACGAGCGCAACAGTTAAGCTTGACGGAGCAAGCGCGGAAGAGCCAAATGGTTCTGCCGGATTAACTGTTACAGCAAATGGTTCCTGAAGCTTTTAGGTCAAAGCCTGTGGTCGTTAAAACGACTGCCTTTTGTTACAAATTTGCGTGGCTCAGGAGTTCGTCAGACTGAGTGGTATTTAAGGCTGAAGGACTTTTTGTTAGGTTAAAAGACGTGCATCCAGTCATGTGTTCAGCTAACTCCGCTGCGGGATTCCGAGGCGAAACGCAAAGCTTCCGCTCTCTGGCAGTTCGAATTTACTGCCGTTCTCAAAAAATGTTAATTGACATGATCCATATTTTTTAACCGGCTATCACCCTTTCCCATACATTTCCTCCAGCGTCACTAACCGCACTTCATCCTTTTCCTGTTTTTCCAGTAACGCATCCGTAAAACCGGATTTGGAAAAGATGTAGTAAAAACATTCGTCGTTAGCGTTGGTGAAGAGGGAAGCGTAAGCGCGAATTAAGTTCAATTCCTCAATATCTGTTTTTTCATTTTTATATTTGCAGGCACCGATAAGAAACCGGCGTCCGGCTTGTATGTTGTTCTCTTTGGAAGCAAGAGCGACAATGTCAAGGTGGACTTCTTTTTTTTGTGCGGGATCCGGTCCCCACCATTCGCCGATTTCGTGGATGGCGAAGGGCAGATTCTCTGCGTAGTAGATAAGATATTGGCGGCAGATGTCTTCAAAAACAGGTCCCATGTAGGAGGAAAGGTAGCTGCCGATGGCTGCATCGTAATTTCGTGCAATGGTTCCAGCACTGATGGGCATCATGTTACCGGGTACGAACCGATACCAGAAACGGAAGAAGGGGTCTGCAATTTTGTACAGGGTTTTCCGTTCCGCCTTTTCTGTGACAGGTTTGATCTTTTGAATGATACCCAGTTCAGTAAGCACATGAATATATTTTGTGCATTTTGCGGTTTCCAGCCCCGTCCGCTGGGAGATTTCATTTAACTTAGCGGCGCCGTTGGCGATGGCGGTGAGGATGGAATTGTAGATGGCAGGTTCGCGCAGTTCCTGCTTCAGTAGGTTTTGCGGTTCTTCAAAGAGATAGGCAGAGGTATCAAAAAAGTTTTCCAGTAAGGCGTCTTTAAGATTGTTTTCTACTGCCAGCTTGTTGATGTAATGGGGAATGCCGCCGGTAATGCCGTAGATGAGCGCATTGGTTGCCGGGGGTAGTTCCGGATGAAATTTTGCGGCGTCCAGGTAGGTGAGGGGTTCGATTTTTAATTGTGCGGTGCGCCGGCCGAAAAGGGGACTTTTGCTGCTCAGTACTTCTTTTTCCATAAAGCTCAGGGAAGAGCCGCAAAGGATCAGGTAGAGTTTGCTGTCTTTCCAGTCATGGTCTAACAGATGCTGCAGGCGCGACGGGATGGAGCTGTCCGCTTTGGCAAGATAGGGGAATTCGTCAATGACAAATACAACGCGCTTGGTCTGCACGATTCTGGTGATTTCAGCAAAGGCGTCGTCAAAAGAGTTATAGACAGGGGCTGCGCCGGCATCTGGATTCAAATACGCATGGATTGCTTTGGAAAGGGCAGCCAGGTTATCTTTTGCATTGGTGTTTAATGCCGGAAAATAAATGACTGGCTTGTCTTTCACAAATTCATTGATCAGTGCGGTTTTTCCTACTCTGCGGCGTCCGTAGATAATGACGCACTCCATCTGATTCTTGTTAAATCTGTTGTTTAATTTTTGTAATTCTGTTTCACGGCACAGGAACATGATGTTGTCACCTCGCTGAAAATAAACAGTTTTTTAACGCGAAAAAGACTTTTTTTGGTAAACAGGATTAAAAAAACACTCTTAAGTTAGTGAATTACAAGTTACTAACTTAAGAGTATATTAACATAGAGAGTGCGATGTGTCAAGTTGTCAAATGTACTGCCTCGACGGATTCTGTCATTTGTGGTCTATAATGGCGGTTTTGGGACTGACGGAACTAGCGGGCTCTCTTATTTCAATTTTGCAAGTGTAGTTGAAATAAGATTGTGGTTTTACCGTTCTTATTTCAATTTAAGGGAGCTTGTTCGAATTATGTTTGATTGATTTGAATAGACCGTTTTAGGAAGCTTGTTAATCAAACTTGCATCTCATACTTTAATTTTATCAATCTATTCCCCAAATCTAATATTAATTTGATTTTGGGGAATAGATTGGTCGTTAAAACGACCAACCTTGAATCGAGAACCTGCATGAATACTGGGTTTAAACGCCTTCACCTCTTAATATATAAAGGTAAAATCTGTATTGGAAGCTTTGGCTGTAGAAATAACTGTCTGGCAGTGCATTTCAACTGCCGGAAGAGACGTGACTCAGGAGTCCCCCGCCGGAGCACGATTCTATTGTTGCAAGGAATTTTATCTTTACATGTGAGGTTTAATTATATTGTAAACTTGAGTAGAAGGTTGGCAAGATTATCTTTCTTTTATTGATTCGAGTTGCCTGGATTGATCTCTTTTTACATAAATAACAGCAATTACCTGAACCGTTTTCTGTTCTTCGTCAATCCAAAAATAAATATAATAGTTTTTTACACGGACGCGGTGTACCTGTTGGTCATGCCAGGGTTGTTCAGGCGTTAAGTGCATTCTTCCCGGCATATTCTTCAAAGATTGCATTTTTGTTTTTATTGCAGCAATAGTATGTTTTGCTGCAATTGGGGCAAAAAGTTCATATTCTATATAATTTCGGATATATCTTAAATGCTCTCTGGCCTGACGTGTAATCCGGATTTTGTATTCACTCATTTATTCCTCCAGCCCGGCTTCCAGTTCTTCAAAGACTGTATCCATGTCAAAAGAATCATCTGCTTTGGCCTGGGCTAACCCGGTTGCCATCATCTGATTAAACTCGGCAACGCTCATTTCATCGTAAGCGGGAAGCTTGGATGCCGGTATTGTCAAAGAGAAGGGAATGCCTCTGTGAAGGATGATCTGCCGATAGAAAGCGTCAATTGCGACAGATCTTGGAAGTCCTATTTGAGACAGAATTGCTTCAGCCTGTTTTTTGGTATTCGAATCAATTCTTGCATTTACATTCGCTGTTTTAATTGCTGCCATGTTCGTGTACCTCCTTCGTGCATATATTATAACCTGTTGTGCTTCAAAACGCAATACAATTGTCAATTTATCTGACCTGGAACTGGCCAGGGATTACGACCATGTTCGCCGGGCAGGGTGACCATTTGCAACGCCCAAGATTCTTGGTAACAGGTTCTCTTTTCCGCGCAGTATACCTCCTTTGTTTTACAATAAAACTTCTTTCGTCATCTTTCGTCAAGTTTCGTCATTTTATATCAAATCGTAATTAATGGCGCAAAAAGCACCGGTTAGCGTGCAGACGAATTAATCAGTGTTTCCGTAAGAGTTTTTGCCTGTTTCCCTGCTCCCTGGTCGTTAAAACGACCAACCTCGTAACGCAAACCTGCATGGATACTGGGATGGAGTGGCACCACCTCTCAATATATAAAGGTAAAGTCTTTATTGGAAGCTTTGGCTGTAGAAATGACTGTCTGACAGTGCATTTCATCTGTCAAAAGAGGCGTAACTTAGGGTTTCCCCTCTCCGGTTGGAAAAACAAATAAGGGCGGCTCATTCAAACTGAATGGGCTGCCCTGGGGTATATTCGTTTAATCTCACAACATATTTTCCGGTTTTACGTTCCTTCCAGTCCAGCCCAGACCGGAGGCCCAGGTACGATACTCTCGGGCAAGTGCCCTGTCGCTGGAGTTTATGATTTCTAAAAATTCACAAAAACCGGAGATGCCGCCTACATCGTCTACCATATTGGGACCATCCTTGCGTATACAGAGGGGGAGTTGTTTTTCTGTTACATACTTTAATTTTTCTGTCAGTGCCGCATCCGCTTTGTTTCCTTTTGCGTCTGTAAAATTTTCACCTTTACTGAAAAAGCTGTTTTGGCAGGTGATGCGGACAAGCCAGCTGTCGCCGTAATCATAGGCATATAACACTTCATCGGTTAGAGGAAAGACTATAGGCATCAGGTTAGCGGCCTGTTTTGACTTGCAATTTGTAAGATAATAATTTGCCAGTTGCACGGCTTCCCGCCATTCATCGGGAGCCGGCTTTTTTTCATCCTTGCCAAGCAGTACTTCTGTTACTTTCAATCGTTCCAGCAGACAGTTAAAATCTCTTTCAAAACTGATGGAGCGCCCCAGTTCTTCCAGCGTTGCCTCAGCAGGGGGGATCCGTTTAATTATCCTAATAGGTTCTTTCTCTGTTTTAAAGTGAATGGCGCCGTCTTGATCTGTTTCTTCATCCGGCGGTATAGTATTTCTGGTACGCTTCAAGTAATCTTCAAAGGGCTCGTGAATATCTATTAAGGGACAGTGCTGATAGAATTCTTCTATTTCTTTCTGATTGGCAAAGTATAATTCCCCTTTCCCGCCATATTTGCCGTAAGGCCCCCTGTATTTTCCGCGCATCCAGGTCTTAAAGCTCATATTATATTCATAGTTGTCGTCCCAATATTGATCGTCATAATCATCGTCAGGAAAGCGGAACAGGATGCCGCACAATTTTGCGTATTCGCTAAACAGGCCGCCTTTTGTTACTGTGTGAAAATCGGACTTTTTTAATTCAAAATTGTGTAGATGAGAATTCTGCCAGCCGAACAATTGCAAAATGACATAGTTAAGCGCGTGCCACGTCATTTGCCCCGGAATGACCACATCTCTTGAGATGGAGGTTTCCATATTGCCAAACTTTTGCAGAATCTCTTTTTCTTCTTCATTAATCCGGTTAAACCATCTTTCGTCTTCATCCGGTTTGGCTGCTACGTTATGCAGCACATCCGCCGGATTGGTTCCGGCCAGTTCAAGATGCAGGTGTATGGCTGCCGGTTCTTTTTCTTTTTTAAATTCATTTAACAATTCCAGACCGGTTTTAATCCGGTTACTCTTTTGTGATGAAATGATGTTGATTAACTGGTTCCTATTACCGTTTTCTGTTTCCTGCTCTTTGCTGTTCATCAATAGCTCCTCCTTGTCATCGGTATTATTATTGTTGTGAATTTGCTGAAAAACTGTTTTGTGTTGTATATCTGCTATTTCCTTGTGATTGTTACTTTGTTTTGCAAAAAAAACGACTTCTGTCTCTTTGTCTGACTGATTTTTATTCTCGTTACGAACAAAGCGTGAGTCCATTGCATTGCCTGCCTGCTGTATCCGATTCCTATAATTGCGGCTTCGTATTGCTTCACCGGACAGGTTGTGCCCGTACATTCCCCTGGTGTATGGCAGATAGGCCTGTACGTTTTTTATGGTTATGTGAAGCCGGGCAGCGATTTGTCCGGAACTGTATCCTTCCTTTGCCAGTTTTCCGATTTCCACGCTGGTCCGGCTGCTCCACAAGCCTTCGGTGATTAAAACCCGGCGCACTTTTATGCATGAGATACCAAGTTTTTCTGCAATATCAATGATTGAACCGGTAAATTGATACTCTTTTATTATTTGATTATAGATATCTTCTTTAATATCAGCCATTAATCATCATCTCTCTTGTTCTTAATTTTTTACTTGTCTTGGTAAAATTCTAGCAAAGGGACATAAACGTGTCAACCTAAACTTTTCGAAAAAAATCAATACGCTGGATAGAGCGCGAAACATGATCTGTTGAATAAAATTGCAACTATAGAAATGCCATATTTTTATCGTCGTACTAAAGAAGGAAGAATCAAGGGGAGCAAATTAACCAGGGCAGTCCGTTCAAACTGAATGGGCTGCCCTGTGGTGTGCTGTTTTAAGGTTTTTCCGCAACAATATGGGGAGTGTATAATCCATCGTTTATAAGCTCTGGGTAAGGCACGGGAGTGACGCTGAGCGTTAATCCGAGCCGGTTGAGGAGTTTGAGAAGCGTATCCAGACGGGGAGTTGTTTTATTGGACTCAATCCTCTTCGTTTAACCATTCGGCGGCATCTACTACCCGAATGCCTTCGTGTTGGTACGGTGGCTGGTAAGTTCTGGCTATTAGCATTTTTGGATAGGCGTCTTTTATGGCTAATAGCGGCGTGACTTCCCGCTCAAAGGTTTTGTGCTCAGAAATATCGTAGGAAACCTGGATATATGTTTTATGACCTTGCTTCATGGTCACAAAATCAATTTCCTTATCATACAGCGCGCCCACATATACTTCATAGCCGCGGCGCAGCAGCTCAATGGCGACGATGTTTTCCAGCGCATGGCCATAGTCCATGTTTTTGGTGCCAAGTCTTGCATATTTAAAACTCTGGTCTGACAGATAGTATTTGTCTTCTGACCGGAGATATTTTTTCCCTCTGATGTCGTAACGGCGGATACGGTAAAAGGCGAAAGCTTTGCATAGATGTTCAATATACTTGCCAATGGTTTTATGATCTGCTTTTGCTTTGCTTGAGGAAAGAGTGTCAGTAATGGTTCTGATGGATGTTACGTTGCCGATATTATCCATGAGGAAGTCAATCAGTTTTTGCAGCAGCGGTTCATTGCGGATTTTATATTTCTTCTCAATGTCGCGGACAATTAACGCATTCAGCACTTCATTGTTAAGGTAGCGGTACTTTTGTACTTCGTTTTTATATAGATAGGATCCGGCCATACCGCCGTCAGTGATATATTTTGTAAGGCTTGTGTACAGGTTTTCAGTCGGGTAATATGCAAGATATTCACGGAACGAGAAGGGAAAAATGTGGATTTCATACGTGCGGCCCACAAACAGGGTGGCAAGGTCGCTGCTTTGCAGAAAGGCATTGGAGCCGGTTACCCAGATATCAAATTTTTCCTTTGCATGCAGGCTGTTGATTGCTTTTTCGAATGAAGGACACATTTGAACTTCATCAATTAACAGGTAATTGTTCATATCCTTTTGGTAGTGCTCTTCTGCATAGTTTTCCAATGCATGATATTCTGCAAGGTCTTCAAAATCTGTGAGATTATAGTTTATATGAATAAGATTAGCCATCGGGTCTGTGTCATTGATATGGTCCGCAATGTTTTCAAGCAATTTGGATTTTCCGCTTCGCCGGACGCCGGTAATGACTTTGATGTCCGGCGTTTGCAGCACATCTTTTATTTCCATGATGTAATCAGTGCGTTCTATCAGTTTCAATTTCTTTGCCTCCTGAATAAATACTGCATTTGCTTTCAATACATGTTACGTCCTGGGAATATTATAGCATTTCTATTCCCCAAATACAATAAAAATTTGAATTTGGGGAATAGAAATGCTATGAATGGAAATAACCCTGCATTGTAAGCGGTTTTGCGATGCGGGGTTGGTCGTTAAAACGACCAAGCTGCGTTCGTAAACCTGCATAGATACTGGGGCCGCGTGTCGCCACCTCATAATATATAAAGGTAAAGTCTTTATTGGAAGCTTTGGCTGTAGAAATGACTGCCTGGCAGTGCATTTCAACTGCCAGAAGAGGCATAATTCAGGGGTTCCCCCTCCGGAGCACGATTCTATTGTTGCAAGGTTTTTATCTTTGTATGTGAGGTTTGGGCTTTACTATACTCATAATTCAGTAACTCGTGAGTCAGTAGCTTATGACTTAGTAATTTAAACTTGCATTTTCACTCTGTTTCCTGTATAATACGGCCTTGTGGGGAGAAGCTGCATGTAAATGCGGCGCTCTCCCTGCTTTATTTTTTGTACTGCAGGAGGCTAAACGGTTTACATAATGAATGACAAAAAGACCCAGGAAGAAAATGCTGCGGAGCAGAATGTGGCGGTAAACAATGGGTCAGATGTTCCCCAAACGGTTTCTGCGCCAAACGCTACGCCTGCCCGCCAACTTACCTTCCATATTGTAGATTGTGCCATGGGCACTGGCAAAAGCGAAAATTTGCTGGACCGGGCCCGGTTCAACGGCAGTGCCATGTATATCCGTTACCCGGAAGAGGTGGAGCGGCTCCGCCGGAATGGATGGAAGGGAGAGTTCAAGGGCGAGCGTTGCATTATTTTTGTTTCAACAATTAAAGAACGGGATGAGCGGTTTGTGCAGAAGCTGGACATGGCGACACCGGGGAAGTATCCTTACAACCGCAGCATCCTGGAGCTGATTCGCAGCGGCAAGAACATCATTACCACCCAGGCCTTGTGGAGCATTTTCAATGAAGAGACTATTGCAGCTTTTCGGGAAAGCGATTATCTTTACACTGCGTTTTTTGACGAGGTCCCGCCGCTCTTCCGTGAAGTGGTAGGCAGCGGGCGCAGGCGCGATGACTTTGAGGAACTGGTGACCTTTGGCCCGGCGGATGTGAAGCTCATGCAGGAGCAGGAGATGCTGGTGAACGTGAAGGGACAGCTCCGATACAATTCCAAATGTGAGTATGACAGGAGAAATTCGGAGCACAAGGTCTTCGACGCTGTGAAGAATCTGAGCCGCAGCTGCAATTTGTATCCTTACGGAACTAAGAACGGGAAGTTCACGTCCATTGTGGCCTTTGTCCGTAAAGACCTGTTTGACTGTTTTGAACAGTGCTGGTTCTTTTCCTACCGCACCTGGAACAGTATTTTGCACAAATACTGCCTGCTGAACGATATCCGCATGGAGTATTATCACATTCAGGATCTGCGGGCTATGCGAAATCCTGGAGGAAAGTATGTGGAAACCTATCCCGAGGGCATGGAACGCTTGGTAATCCTGGATGACGAAAACGTGAATTTTGGCGCCAGCCTGTCCAAGGAGTGGTTTAAGCGGGCCCGGGGCGATGCCAGCGGTAGTTTGGTGAAAAGCCTGAAGGGCTGCTTCCGCAGTGCGTACAAGATCATGAAACGGCACGGGGTTACCAGCCACACTTTTATGTTTACGACTTTTACGGATTACCGGAACCTGCTGCAAAGCGACGGCAGACATTTTCCCACCCTGAAACGGTTTCTGCCCTGCAATACCAAAGCGACCAATGATTACAGCGACTGCACCGGCGTGGCCTATCTGTGCAACCGTTTCTTTGATGTGACATGCTGCAATTTTCTGTCCCAGAAGGCGGAAGAGACCGGCAATCCGGATTTGAAGTTTGACAATGACAACTACGCCCTTTCGGAGCTGCTGCAGTTTATCTGGCGTTCCAATGTGCGGGTGAAGGAGTCGGACAAACCGGTGTATGTGTGGGTACCGGACAAGCGCATGCGCAAGCTGTTGCAGGATTTTCAGACGCGTGCCCTGGAGAAACGGGGCGCCGTAGAGCAGTTTTTGCTGGAAGAGGACAGGAGGACGATTGAAGAGACGCGGGAAAAACGAAAGAGTAGGGAGTTGGGTTAGGCAAAATAAGTTTTAAGTTTAGGATTTTTTAGTAAAAAATCAGGGCAGTCCATTCAAATGGAATGAGCTGCCCTGGGATGTGTTTTCGTGTTTTACTTCTTATCTTCTAAATGCTTTACCATTAATTGGTAGATACGATCAATGTCTGAAAAGAAAAGATTAATGCCTTTCTTTTGTAAGCGAAGGTTGTTTTTCAGATTCTTGACAATGGTTTTTCCGGTGCCTTCATGTACAGTCAACGGAACCCCGTTGCTAATGTGAATGTGATCGAAAAAATCTGCTGTAACAGGAAAAGCATTTTGAATCAGATAAGCAGCGTCTTTTCCATCACATTTACCCAAAACTATTTTTGTGCAAAGTCCATACTTTTTAATCTGTTTATCATAAAGTGCGGCAAATTTTGTGTATTTTGATGAAACTGGTATCATCCAGAAAATTTCTGTGTTCAAGGTATCTCTTATAGCAAGATAATGTGGCCGGTAATTTCCATCTTCTTTGTTTGCCATTAAGGACGGTTCATTAACTTCCAAAAAGAATTTGTCGCTGATATGGTAAAAGCAGCCTTCGATAATATCCATTATGTCCCCCCTTTCCTCATAAAAATTCCAAGTCCCCATCTCCGGGTGAAGATGGGGACTTACTACATTTTCGCACCAAGTAATTTCTATACCGCGCCGTTGGTAAGCGGTAACATTTTCGCACCAAGTAATTTCTATACCGCGCCGTTGGTAAGCGGTAACATTTTCATGCTTATTATAAATCAAAAGGGGAAAAAACACAAGAGAAGAAATGTGCAACTATAATTTTTTCAAATTAAATGGGCTGCCCTGTGGTGTACTTTATGGTCTGCTTCTTGTAACTCCCTGTTTCCTCTGTATCGTTTTCCTATGCTCGTAAGTTGTTGCTTAGTAAGTTAATTCTGTGAATTTGCATTCTTATTCCATATGCTGTATAATACGAACTTGTGGGGAGAAGCTGCACGTACCTGTGGCGCTCTCCCTGCTTTATTTTTGCGCTGTTAATACTCATACGTTGCAACCCCTCTGTTTTTTACAAGCCTTTTTTGGCGTTTCGTCAATCTTCGTCATTTTTCGTCAAATCATATTAAATTGCAAACCAAATTTGATAAATGGATTTTTGTCAATTCATTTTTGGGCAAATCCCTTGCGTTTAGCAACGTTTTGGGATAAACTGTAATAAGAATAAAGCTAAATGATTTATAAATTGAAAGATTTGGTTTTAGCAAGACAAAATCAGAAACAAATGAGGTGATGGCTTTTATGCCTGCGATTTCTATGTTTTTTGGAATTATTATAAGAATGTATAACAATGGGGAACATAATCCTCCGCATTTTCATGCTTCATATCAGGAGTATGAAGCTGTGTTTAATATGGAGGGGGATTTAACGGATGGAGATATGCCAAACAGGCAGAAAAAGTTGATTGCTGCGTGGGCGGAAATTCACAGAGACGAACTTTTGGCAAACTGGGAGCTTGCAATAAAAGAGCAACCGTTATATAAGATTGAACCTCTGCGATAGAGGGAATGTTTTTCGCAAGGAGGTCTGTAAATGAAGAATCCGGTTTGGGTTGTTAAAGATGTTGCCCCACAGAGGGATTATACATTGCTAATTACTTTTATAAATGGAGAAAAAAGAATTTATAATGCCCGTCCTCTTTTGAATAAAGCAATTTACTCTTCTTTACGGAATATTGGCTTTTTTATGAAAGCCAAAGCTTCCTGCGGTACGGTTATTTGGGATGATGATATCGACATAGCGCCAGAACATCTTTATGAATGCAGTCAGCCTGCTTAATGGATAATCTGATAGAAAAAACGGGGCAGTTCATTCAAATGAAATGAGCTGCCCTGTGGTATTTCTGTATCTTTTTTGGAATCGGTAATTGGTTATAGAATTTAGAATTGAAATCTGATAAAATATGTATCGCTGATTGTCGTTTATTCTTGATTGGATTGTATTTGTTTATGAATCATATTTCATTTTTATTTTTACGGCGTTATCGTCATGCCTTATTGCTAATTATATATTTGCTGATCATCGCCGCTCTCTGGTATCTGCCCGGCGTGTTCCACCCGAAGTCGGTGGAGGATGTCCGCCGGTGGGTAATGGGTTTCGGCGTGTGGGGGCCTTTAGTGTATATACTGCTGTACACGGTGCGGCCCCTGCTTCTGTTTCCCAGTCTGCTGCTGAATGTGGCTGCCGGAATTCTGTTTCCGCCTGTTGTTGGCATTCCCTGTCTTTTGGCCGGAGGCCTGGGCAGTGCGGCGTTGCTCTTTTATATGGCGCGCACAGGTGTCGGCAGCGAGTTCTTTGACATCCACGGCGGCAAGTGGGGGACACGCATTCACCACTATCTTTCAGACAGTGCCAAAAACTTTCAGCGAATGCTGTGGCTGCGAACAGTGCCCTTGTTCCCCTATGACGTGATCAGCCTGGTAGCAGGCTGTACGAAAATGAAGTTTGCGACCTTTGCCTTGACAACATTGCTGGGCATGGTACCGGGAGCAATTGCCTATAACATTTTAGGAGACGCCTTGGGCGGAAATTCAGGTCTGACACTATCTGCGCTCATGATTATTGTTGCCTTTGGCATTCCCCTGGCCTTCTGGTATTTTGGCGGGGAAAGGAAACGGTTGAAACTTTAATAATATTTGTTATAATTGAAGGGCAAGGGGGCCATTCATTATGGAAAAAAATACAGAGACCGAAATCAAATTAATAATTGCCAAAAAAGACGTAAAAGCATTAGTTGCTTCACCTTTGGTTGCCAAAAAAACAAAAAAGGGCAGCCACAAAACGGTGAAGCTGGTTAATATTTATTTTGATACCCGCGACCTGTTGCTGCACCAGGCCGGCATTGCCTACCGTGTGCGGCAGAACGGGAAAAAGTATG
>Ga0256404_1001924_pt1 | contig 47823 bp, 45 predicted proteins | sample RumenRJG_01DNA_FD_185990 | JGI IMG/M metagenome (GOLD analysis project Ga0256404, IMG submission 185990) | Bovine rumen microbial communities from Lethbridge, Alberta, Canada - RJG_01 | ecosystem: Host-associated > Mammals > Digestive system > Stomach > Rumen | place: Canada: Alberta | collected... | reverse complement strand
TTACATATGGTGCTAAAGATGTATTTTTTAGTATTGAATTGTACTTATTTTGTGATACCATTCTATATGCTCCGTTTTTGGTGTAACTTATTGATTTGTCTACGTTTATTATACCATAAATGGAGCTTAATATCCAGTTAACTTATTGATTTATATCAATAAATTTACCTAAAACACCCTCTAGCAACCTATACCATTTTTGCTTACCGTAGGTGCCTAATCAAGATCATATTTTTAAAGAGCTACTGAGCCGTTAAGAATCAGTATTTGATTAAATTTTTAAAGTTGGAAACTTAAGATATAAAGAGGATTTTTTCTTACCTATGAATTTTAGAAAATGGGTTTTAAAGCTTACTTCAAAGTTAGCTTTTATTATATTAGAAGGACCAACTAGATTCTGAGGCAATGGTAACCTCAACGTTACCGTGTTTTAATCCGACTACTAAACTTTCATCAAAAGGTGGTTTATCGATAATTAGTCTATCTACATTAGTCCATGGTAAGTATAGAGAAATAGCATTTCTTGAAATCTTTGAGCTATCTGCAACGATGATAGTTTCGCTTGCGCATCTTGCCATAGCTTTATAAGTTTCACCAATTTCAAGATCTACATTTGATACGCCATTCTGATTTAAACCTGTAGCGCCTAAAATAGCTTTATTTGCATAGATGTTTGCAAAGTAGTTAATAGTCTCAGGTCCATAGACACAACTCTCATCATCATTAAAGGAGCCAGGTGCTAGGTGAACTTTAATGGTGTTATTTGAGGATAGGGCTGAGGCAATCGCATAAGAATCTGTAAATACGCAGAGATCTTTTTTCTCAGCTGCAAGTCTTATTGCTACTTGCAAAGTAGTTACAGAGCTTCCAAGAATTAGCACTTCACCGTTTTGCACATAGTGGCAACAAGCTTTAGCAATAATTTCATATTGCTTAGCATTGATAAGTTCTCTTTGTTTAAAAGAAGGCTCTTTATTTAAAGCAGGGGCAGCTCCGCCATAAGTGCGACTAATTAAACCTTGGGCTTCAAGCTCATCAAGATCACGTCTAATAGTTTCTGTAGAAACGCCAATGTCTTGGGATAACTCAGAAACTCTAAGAGTAGGTTGCTCTTTTAGTTTATCAGTTATGAGTTTTTGTCTTTCAGGTTTAGTTAATTTATTTCTTTTTAGATCCATCTTCAGATCCTCAAATTGCTCAATGATATAAAACGGTGCCTTAAGCAAATTTATTATAAAGGTCACCGCTTTATTTTTCTAGCATTGTATTAAGCTCTGCCTTGACGACGATGCATCATATATACAGTTAGTGCTCCTACTAACATTAAGCCTGCAGCACCTAGAGTACTCATGGTACCTAAGGTTGGAACCATAGGAGTATAACCTGCAACCATCTTTGAGTATAACCACTTAGGAACAGTGTTATCTACACCTGTGGTATACAAAGATAGAGGGAAGTTACCCCAGGATAGTAGGAATGCAAATAGCATTCCTGACCATACACCAGGCCATAACAGAGGTAAGGTGATGCGGTAGAAGATTTGGAATGGAGTTGCACCTAAATCTCTAGCTGCATCTTCAAGAGTAGGATCAAATCCGTAAACTTGAATAGCAATTACTAAAGTTACCACAGGTGTGATCCAAACTAAGTGAGCAAATACAGCAGTTTGCCAAGATAGGTTAATACCAATAGCGTTGAACCAAAGTAATAGGGCTAGACCTAGTACAGGTTGAGGGAAGAACACTGGTAGTAAAATGATCTTTTGGAATAATTTTTTACCTTTCCAAGAGAATCTAGCAAAAGCTAAAGCACCACAAAATGCAATTACAGTACTTAGAATAGTTACCACAAAAGCAATTAAAAGTGAGTTGCTTACAAGGGAGCTAATTTCAATAGAGTTTGCAGTTTTGCTCCACCAATCTAGACTAAATTTCTTGATTGGGAACATGAAGTATCTGCCTTTTGAGATGGAGGATAAAGCATCACAAATAACAGGCAAATAGATAAATGCAATAACAAATATAGTCCAAATAATGATGAGGGTACGGTTGCGTCTACCTTGTTTTGTATATTCCATATAAGCCTCCTATGAACGACCCATAAGTTTATCTAAATCAATCTTCTTAAAGGCATATAGGGTAAGGGAGCCAATAATCAGAGTTAGAACCACAGCTAAAGCTGCACCTTGAGGCCAGTTTTGAGAGAATGTAAAGGATACATCGATATCGTTAGTGATTACGATGATGGATTGACCACCTAAGATCTTTGATTCAGACATTGAACCTGTAGCTAATACAAAGGTTAGTAACATACCAATTAGCACACCTGGCATTGCAAGTGGTAATTCAATTTGCCACCAAGTGCGAAGTCTTGAAGAGCCTAAATCACGAGCTGCGGTGATTAAATCCTTTGGCACTAGAGCTACACCCATGATTACTGGGAATAGCATATATGGAAGATAGGAGTAGGCAAGACCCATAGCGGTCATTCCTGGAGTAAATAGAATATCAGGACCGTGAAAGCCTAATAATTTACAAATACCATCTAAAACACCGTTTTTACCAAAGAATAAGATCCAGCCATATAATCTTACGTTTTCTGATACGAATAAAGGGAACACAAACAATATACTAATAAAAGTAGAAGTTTTTGAACCAAAAATTCTTACCATGCCAACGGCTACAGGATAGCAAACCACAGCTAAAATTGCGGTTACAAAAGCTGCAAGGGCAATAGACCATAGAAAAGATCTCCAAACAGAGGTTGATCCGTCAAAGATCTGGATAAAGTTGTCTAGTGAAAAAGATGTAAAAGCACTAAAGGAGCGAGGAGTTGCAAAGGAGAACCCTAACACCATAAATAGTGGAGCTACAAATCCTAATGTTAATAGGATATATACAGGTAAAGCACACTTTCCGCCTTTAGAGCTTATAAACTCTGTGAGGGAGCTTTTAATTTTTTGAACAGAGAATTTAGTCATAATCTTTACTCCGTAACAAAGATAGCATCATGAGCATTCCAACCAATCTTGATGGTTTTACCTACGCTATTTAGATCTACTTCACTACGAGGTAGCTCTAAAGTAATTTCTTTTTTGCCACAGGCTAATTGGAATTGAGAGCGAGAACCTAGGGAGAATTGGTTTAAAACTTTACACTCAATAACGTTATCTACTTGAGTACCTTCTTTTACAAGTTTTAAGGCTTCAGGTCTTACGATAATGTAACCTTCTAAATCATCTCCATGAGGTTCAACCTTAAAGAGTTGACCTGGGAAATCGGTACTACCCCAACCGCCAGTTGGCTTTACACGGATTGGGAAGATATTCACATCACCAATAAACTCAGCGACAAATCTTGAGACTGGGTGAGCGTAGATTTCCTCAGGAGTACCTACTTGCTTTAACTCACCTTTGCAAAGTACTCCCACTCTGTCAGACATAAACATAGCTTCTTCAAGGGAGTGAGTAATGTAGATAAAGGTTTTTCCTGATCTGCGATGTAAATCCTTTAATTCTTTTTGTAAAGTCTTTCTAAGTTTTGCATCGATAGCTGATAAAGGCTCATCAAAAAGAATGATTTCACTGTCGTAGGCTAGAGCACGAGCAATTGCAACACGTTGTCTCTCACCACCAGAGCACTTCATTACGTTCTTGTTGTAGTAATCTTCAGGTAAGTGAACTAAGTCTAGTAACTTTTGTGCTTTAGCAATACAGTCCTCAGCTCTCATTCCTTTTACACGCATAGGAAACTCAATGTTTTGACCTACTGTCATGTGAGGAAAAAGGGCTAGGAACTGGAACACCATGCAAGTAGGTCTCTTATCTGGTGGTAGAGTTGAGATACTTTTTGAACCTAGCACAATATCACCAGAGGTTGGTTGATCCATACCTGCTAACATTTTTAAGATGGTGGTTTTACCTGAGCCTGATGGTCCAACTAAGGTAAAGAATTCGTTCTTTTTAACTACAAGGTTTACGTTTTTAATTACTTTAACTTTGTCAAAATCTCTGCACACATTAACTAGATCAAGGAGTGGTTGACCTGGTTTAATTTCTTCAGCTACATTCTGGGTAACTTCGTTTTTAGAGCTAATCATAAGCAACTCCATTATTTTTATAGTATTGATTGAATTTTAGAATTTTGGATTGGTTCCCAAGCTTCATGGTTTTAAAGTACATCAATGATGTGTGAGATACAACATAATTATGTTTAGGTTAAACATTTGCACTATAAAAAATGTTGAATTTACATCAAATTTATCATGTAAACGCAGAATTACATTTATAACATATTGATTTATATAAATAATTTAATTTTGTAAGTGGATGTGGAACTTTCAAAAGACGGGCAAAAAAAATCTTGGTGCAAACTCTGCACTTTGATTGCGCAAGCAATACTTTTGCCTTGTTTTAGACAAAAAAGCCGGCATATAGCCGGCAAGATTGTGCAATATAGGAATAATTATCCTCTAGTACGTTTAGCTTCCATCATGATGTCATGAGCTTTATCGTAATCAGGAACGATATCGTATGCTCTTGAACGAGACATCTCTTCTTCAAGAGAGTCATATTGAATTGCCATAAGTTCATCTTTAGTAAATAACTTAAAGCATTCTGGATTTGACATTTGTGCTACAGGGTTAAAGGTTCCTTCAGCAAAGGCAACTGTATGAGATACGGTTGGATCTTGAACATACTTTAGGAAGTCTTCTGCAAGAGGAGAGTGAACTGGATTATTCACAATAGAAGTTACCTCTACCCACATTAGAGCATCCTTAAGTGGAGAAATTGCACGGATATTCTCAAGACCTTCAGCTCTTGCTATAGAAGCTGTGTAGGTACCACCTGAGATGTAGCAGTCAATATCACCGTTTACTAGAGCTTGGTTCATAGCTGCAATATCGCCCACAAATTTGGTATTAGCAAAGATCCTATTGCAAGTTTCCCTAAAGGTCTCAAGTTCATCTTCTGTGTGCTTTCTATAAGGATCGATACCTGCAATCATGAAGAGGTGTGCTACGTTCCAATCATCGGTTTCGTTAATGCCGTACTTACCTTTTAAACTGTCATCGCGGAAGATAGCCCAGCCTTGTTCTTCGGCAGTTTTACGGGAGATCTTATCGGTGTTAACAGCAAAGTTGTAAGGACCAAAACGTTGTACCATACCTAATAACTCTTTACCATCTTCACTCATAGCCCAATCATAAGGGTATTTAAAGATTGGCATCATCTTGTCAAAGTATGGAGCAAATTCCTCTTTGTTAAGAGGGGTAATTAACCCTTCTGGATACAAGGCTTTACGAGCCCAAGGGTTGTTAAGGTTTACTAGATCCCAAATCTTTGTTTCACCAGCACGAAGCTTGTTAACCATGGTAGGATCATTTGTAGCTGATTCTGCGCTTACGGTTGCGCCTCGTAATTTTCGGTAAGGATCCAGCACCTCAGCTGAGTTATAACCTTCCCAGCAAAGAATATTTAGTTCCTTATCTCGCTCTCCTGCAAAAGCCTTAGAAGCTACTGACAAGTTAGATGAAAGTAATGCACCTGCACCAAGACCTTTTATCAATGAACGACGAGTTAAATTAGTCATACGACCTCCGAACTTACAAGTTTCCTTTATCAATGTATTAAGTTTTAATTAACCTTTTACACGCTTTGCTTCGACCATGATCTCATGAGCTTCATCGTAGTTAGGGATAATGTCATCTGCCCTACATTTAGTTAAATCTTCCTCAAGAGAATCATATTGAATGATGTCTAACTCTTCTTTAGTAAAGAGTTTAAAGCACTCAGGATTTGCCATTTGAGCTACAGGGTTAAAGGTTCCTTCAGCAAAGGCTACAGTATGTGCAACTTCAGGCTCTTGAACATACTTTAAGAAGTCCATAGCTAGAGGTGATAATTCAGGATTGTTTACAAGGGAGGTAATTTCAATCCACATGTAAGCATCTTTATTTGGAGAAATAGCTCTAATGTTGTCATAACCATCAGCTCTTGCAAGAGATGAAGTATAGGTGCCACCTGATAGATAAACATCGATATCACCAGTTACTAAAGCTTGGTTTACAGCTGCAATATCACCAACAAACTTAGCGTTAGCAAAAATTCTCTTACAAGTTTTGGTATAAAGCTCCATTTCCTCTTTTGTGTGCTCTCTATATGGATCGATACCTGCAATAGCGAACATATGACAAACGTTCCAGTCATCTGCAATATTGATAGCATAGCGATCTTTTAGGCTGTCATCTGCCCAAAGTTTCCAACCTTGCTCTTCTGCTGTCTTGCGAGAGATTTTGTCGGTATTTACCACAAAGTTATTAGTACCAAAGCGCTGCACCATACCTAGTAACTTAGTACCATCAGTTGACATAGACCAATCAAATGGGTATTTAAAGAATGGCAACATCTTGTCAAAGTAAGGGGCAAACTCTTCAATTGGTAAAGGTAAAATCAAATTATTTGGGTACATGAATTCACGGGCCCAAGGATTATCAACATTGATTAAATCCCATACTTTAGTTTCGCCTGCACGAAGCTTATTTACCATGGTAGGGGAGTTGGTGGCAGATTCAGCGTGAACAGTGGCACTTCTTAATTTTCTGTAAGGATCTAATACATCAGCAGAGTTATATCCTTCCCAACATAAAATGTTCAATTCTTTTTCTCTTGAAACTGCAAAAGCTTTAGCTGCTACTGAAAGAGAACTTGAGGCAATTGCTCCTGCTGATAATGCTTTTAATAAACTTCTTCTGGTTAAATCTGTCATATTTTTCTCCGATTAAATCTTTGTGTTGTGTTTATCTAACAATGGAAATGTTGTACGTGCAACAAAAAGTGTTATTTTGAGATATATTTATTAAAAATATTGTTGGAATGGTGCAGAGTTTATTGTTTAAGGTGCAACATTTTTGCAAATTGTTCTAGTTTGGTGAACAGCTGATAAGACAAAAAAAGAGATCTTAGTTTTAAGATCTCTTCATATCAAAATTCATATTTATCCTTTATTGCGTTTAGCTTCTACCATAATGTCATGAGCTTTATCGTAGTCAGGAACAATATCGTAAGCTCTTGAACGAGACATTTCCTCTTCAAGAGAGTCATACTGAATTGCATCTAATTCATCATTAGTGAACAGATTAAAACACTCCTTATTTCCCATTTGTGCAACTGGATTGAAGGTGCCTTCTGCAAAAGCTACAGTATGTGCAACCTCTGGTGTTTGTACATATTTTAAGAAGTCATAAGCAAGTGGAGTTTTGTTTGGATTGTTTACAACAGAGGTTAACTCTACCCACATGTAGGCATCTTTATTAGGAGATATAGCTCTGATGTTTGATAGACCTTCAGCTCTTGCTAAAGATGCAGTATAGGTACCACCTGAGATATAAGCATCAATTTCACCGTTGACTAAGCCTTGATTTACCGCTGCAATGTCTCCTACAAACTTAGCATTTGAGAAGATGTATTTACTCATTTTTGCAAAAGCATCCATTTCATCTTTTGTATGCTCCTTATAAGGATCTATACCTGCAATAGCAAAGATATGTGCAACGTTCCAATCGTCTGATTCTTGAATTGCAAATTTACCTTTCAAGGCAGGATCGGTAAAGAGTTTCCACCCAATTTCCTCAGCACTTTTTCTTGAGATCTTATCGGTATTAACCACAAAATTAAAAGGTCCAAAACGCTGAGCCATACCTAATAATTGACTTCCATCAACGGACATTGCCCAATCGTAAGGAAATTTAAAGGTTGGTAGCATCTTGTCAAAGAATGGTGCAAATTCATCCTTATCTAAAGGAAGGATTAAACCTTCAGGAAACAAAATTTTACGAGCCCAAGGATTGTTTACATTTATAAGATCCCACACCTTAGTTTCACCTGCGCGAAGCTTATTTACCATGGTTGGATCATTTGTTGCAGATTCAGCTTTAACGTTGGCTGATTTTAAGGTGCGATAAGGATCTAACACCTCTGCAGAGTTATAGCCTTCCCAGCATAAGATGTTTAATTGATCATCTCTTTCTCCTGCAAAAGCTTTACTAGCTAAAAGTCCTTGACTGCTTAATAAAGAGGATGCACCTATAGCTTTAAGAATAGAACGGCGAGTAAACATTGTCATAAAACGCTCCTAATAGTGTTACTTAGTTCAGAGAAATGTTGATGTTGTATAAAATATAAAACACAAATGTTGTAAATACAATAAAAAAATGTTTAAATGCCAAAATAATTATAATTGTATTGACTGAAGTGCAACATCGATATATGTTAAAGATAAAGATACAACATTTTCTTTAGATTAAGTACAACATTAGAGGTGCGAAAATATGAGCAAAGAGTATGAGCCACAAACAGTTGCAGCTTTAACTAAGATGGTAAATAAGTCTCTTCCTTTATGGGGAATGAGTGATCAAGCACAAGCAAAACTAATCAATTTATCTGAAAACGCAACTTTTAGTGCAAGTGATCCTAAAACAGGTCAGGAGATCATCATTAGAGTGCAACGTAATGATTACTCCACAAAAGATGCTATTCGTTCAGAATTAGCTTGGGTAAAAGCTCTTTATGATTCACATACTATTTCTACAGCAAAGCCTGTACCTTTAGTTAATGGTGAATATGTTGCAACTACTAAGACTGATGCTGGTGAAGAGCGCATGGTAGTAGCGTTTGAAAAACTTAATGGTAAAGAGCCTACTTTAGAGTTAGCCGGCTTAGATCACTGGTTTGAAGTGGTAGGTGAGATTAGTGCCAAGATGCACAATCAAGCTAGATCTTGGAAAAGACCATCTTGGTTTACAAGACGTGTTTGGGATTATGACGGCATTATCGGTGAGCATGCTTACTGGGGAGATTGGCATCAAGGAGTGGGGCTTAGTGAAGATGACAAAAAAGTTGTAGGTAAGACCTTAGATGTTGTAAAGCCAATCTTAGATGAGTATGGCATCAATGATGAGAATTTTGGGGTAATTCATTCTGATTGCAGAGCTACAAACTTATTAGTAGATGGCGACCAATTACATGTTATCGACTTTGATGATATGGGCTTTGGTTGGTACTTGTTTGACTTTGCAGCAGCAATTAGTTTTATGGATCAGGCTGTTGATGCACCTAAATTAGCTAAAGCTTGGGTTAAAGGTTATGAGAAAGTAAATAAGTTGTCAGCTTACGAAAAATCTTTATTACCTACTTTTTCTATCTTAAGGCGTATTGAGCTTATGACTTGGTGCGCAAGTCACAGTGAGGTTCCTTTTGCTGCTAAAGAAGGCGCTAATGTAACTAGGGATACCGTTAGATTGTGTAACGAGTATTTAGCTGGTACCTATTTAAAATAAGGAGCGCAAGATGTTTTCTTCGTTAAAAGGTCAGACTGTAATTGTCACAGGTGCCAGCGCTGGTATTGGTAAAGCTATGGCTTTAACCTTTGGTCGTGAAGGTTGTAATGTAGTTTGTGTAGCAAGACGTAAAAGTGCCTTAGATGAAGTGGTTTCTTTAATTGAAAAAGATGGAGGCAAAGCCTTAGCAATAGCTGCCGATGTAAGTGTCTTTGATGATATGAAAAAGGTTGCAAAAACCACAGTTGATACCTTTGGCTCTATTGATATTTTACTCTCTAATGCAGGTGTAATTCCTCAAGTACCACTTTCTAAAATGACAGATCAAGATTATGACTATGTCATGAATATCAATGTTAAAGGTACTTTTCATGCTGTTTGGGCTGTAATGGAGCAGATGAAGATGCAACGTTATGGCAGAATTATTCTGACTTCATCTATTACAGGTCCTATCACAGGATATCCAGGTTGGGCTCATTATGGTGCAAGTAAAGCAGCTCAATTAGGTTTTATGCATACAGCTGCTATGGAGCTTGCTCCATATGGCATTACCGTTAATGCAGTATCTCCCGGCAATGTACTAACAGAAGGTCTTGAATCTTTAGGCATAGAATATGTTAACTCTATGTGTAAATCAGTTCCTGTAGGTAAATTAGGCACAGGTTTTGAAATTGCTAATGGAGCTTTATTTTTAGCAGCTAAAGAATCTTGGTATATCAATGGCCATAATTTAGTCATTGATGGGGGTCAGGTTTTACCTGAGTGTGCAGGAGCTTTAGAGCTAATGCGCAAAGATTTTGAGCAGGAAAATGCTTAGTCAAATGTCTGTCTTTATGCCATACAACTTGTAATTGCGGTGCTGTTGTATGGCAAAAGCCTAATCCTTCCTGAAAAAGTAGAACATCAAGATACAAGCAATAAAGGCTGTTACAGAGCCAAAATAGAAAGGTACTTGATTGTTTACATGATCGTATAAATAACCACCTATGAAACTTGCTGGCAACAAGGTTAAACCTAAAGTTGCATGATACAAACCATAGCCTGTACCTTTAGTTTCAGGTGTCGTGATATCTGAGATTAAGGATTTTTGGGAAACATCTGCTAGAGCACTGTAAATACCATACATGATAAACAATGGTATAAAAGCTAAAAAGTTGTCGTAATGACCAAAGCCTAGGTAACTTAAAGAATAAATCAAAAAGCCTAAAGCCATAAGTTTTGGTCTGCCAATTTTGTCGGACAATTTTCCAACCGGCATAGCGCATAACACAGAGGTAGTACTAAAAAGCATAAAGATAAAAGGCACAAAGATAGGATTGATATCTGTAGTTGCTGCCTTTAAAAGTAAGAGCGCATCTGAGGAATTTCCAAGGGAAAAGATAAAGATCACCAACAGAAATTGAAAGTACTTTTTTGGCAATTGCTTAAATTGAGAACACTTAAATTTTGCATCTTGTTGTTGATGCTCTCTTTTAAGGTGTACTTCTCTTACAAAGAACACTACACAAGCTACACCACAAATTGCAGGTATCATTGCTAATAAAAATACTAAGTGGTAGTTACCAGGCATTAGATAAAGAATAAGACAAGCAAGTAGGGGGCCTAACACTGCACCACTGTCATCCATAGCTTTTTGGAATCCAAAACTTTTACCTGCAACTTTTCTTTTGATGGAATTACTAATTAAGCTATCACGAGGAGCTGAGCGTATACCTTTACCAACACGCTCTGTAAAGCGGATTAGCAATACATGAATAGGTAAAGTTGCAAGGGCATATAAAGGTAAGACTAAGGAAGCAAGACCATAACCTATGATCATAAAAGGCTTACTTTTTCCAATACGGTCACTGATATAGCCTGAGATAGCTTTAAGAATAGCAGCGGTACTTTCAGCAATACCTTCAATTAAAGCAATAGCTGTAGCACTCGCTCCAATTGAGAGTAAAAACATCGGCATTACAGCGTAAATCATTTTTGTGGCAGTATCAGTAAAGAAACTAGTAAATCCAGCACCAATTACGTTTCTTGCAAGCCCAAGTTTTTTCTTTTGAAAACTAGTTTTAGTCTTTTCTTTTTTAGCTTTGTCTTTTTTCTTCATGCAAAATCCTTAGTCTATATTATGAGTATAGGCAAGGCTTTGCTAATAGAAAGAATTACATGCAAGAATTTTGAGGATAAATGTAAAAGTATTAGGTAAGTCAAAAATGCGCCAAATCTTTGATTTAGCGCACTTTCATTTCTAAAGGTGAATTTCTGTTAAAGATTTTTTGATAGCTTCAATAAAGAAGTCAGCATCTTTTTTGTAGAAACGTAGTGGTGGGCGGATCTTTAGAATATTTCCATATGGACCTGCAGCACCAATTAGTACGTTGTTGTAGCGAAGTCTATTGATTAAAAGTGTAGCTCCTTTTGGATCGATCTCTTTAGTTTCAGGATCTTTTACAAGTTCTAATCCAGTAAATAAACCTGTACCTCTTACGTCTCCTATGCAAGGATGATCCTTTTTAAGGGCTCTTAAGCCATCTCTTAAGTAATCGCCAACTTCTTTTGCATTCTCAATTAAATTGTCTTCCTTTAGTACTTCTAAAACCGCAGTACCAGCAGCGCAAGCTCCTGGGGTACCACCAAAGGTATTAAAGTAACCAGTTTGCTTTAAAGCATCAATAATTTCATTGCGAGTAACCATTGCTGACATTGGATAACCATTACCCATAGGTTTACCCATAGTTACAATATCAGGTATTACCCCGTGTCTTTGGAATCCCCACATTTTTCCTGTTCTTCCAAATCCAGGTTGAACTTCATCAGCAATATAGACACCACCATGCTTATGTACTACATCAACAGCTTTTTTGATAAAACCTTCTGGATCTGAGAATACGCCGTCTGATGAAAAGATATCATCAATAAGTAAGGCTGCAAATTTAATACCTGAAGCTTCGAGATCTTCAATTGCTTTTTCAACATCACTGGCAAATTTATCAGCTAGTTGGTCTTTTGGTATACGGTAAGTATCAGGAGCTGGAACTGTTTTTACAAAGTCGCAAGTAATTTTACCGTTAGTGCTTGATGGAGATACAAAGGTGGTTAAATAAGAATTACCATGGTAGGCACCAGAGGTTACAATAACACCTTTACCACCAGTGTAGTAGAAGGCTGAGCGTAAAGCTAAGTCGTTACTTTCAGAGCCTGTACAAGTCATTGCAATTTTGTCTAATGGCTTTGGAAAAGTTGCTAATAGTTTTTCTGCATAATCATCAACAACTTTATTTAAGTAGCGGGTGTGCGTATTAACAATTGCTAATTGTTTGCCTACATACTCAGCTACACGAGGATGACCATGTCCAATACAAGCAACGTTGTTGTAACAGTCTAGATATTTTGTGCCTTTTGCATCAATTAAATAACATCCTTCACCTTTGACTACTTCAATTGGTTCTTGGAAAAATAAGACTGATGCAGAGCCAAAAACATCTAATCGTCTTTTAGTTTCTGGTTTTACATCCTCTGGTAGACTATCAAAATTTGCTTGATCAAAAGCATTCATAGATAAAATAGATTTAATAGCCATAACAAGCTCCTAAATAAAACTTTTGTTGTTCTTTATGTTTAAAGTACCACATATATGTTGTAAGTACAACGTAAACTATCGGAAAAATAGTTTAAAGTGCAACATTTGCTAAAAAATAGGCAATTTGTTGAATGAAGGTGCATGAGTGTGTCAAAACAAGGCAACAATAAAAGAAATATCACTATCAGCTGAAGGCTAGTTCTTGTAAACAGCACTTTCTAAAATAAAGAATAGAAGGTAGCTTAAAGAAAATTTATGCAAGATCTTCTTTTGGAAGACTTTCTTTTCTTCTGCAAAATATAGTGGCAATAACAATACCAACTTCATAAAGAATAATGATTGGTAAAGCTAATAATAATTGTGAAGCAATATCTGGTGGGGTTAACACAGCTGCAATAGCAAAGGCTACAACAATTAAATAGCGTCTAAACTTTTTCAACTTTTCAAGTGAGACTACATTCATGGATGCTAATAAAGTAACAGCAACTGGTACTTCAAAAGTTGCGCCAAAAGCTATAAACATATGTAACACAAAGCTTAAATAAGAATCGATGTCTGGAGCAAAGTTAATTGCATCAGGGCTAAAAGAGGCAATAAAGGTGAAAAGAAAACCAAAGACTACAAAGTAGCAATAAGCAACGCCTGATGCAAACATCAAAAGTGAGCTTATAACAAGCGGAATCACAAATTTTTTCTCTTTCTTAAATAAGGCTGGAGATAAAAACATCCAAATTTGATAAACAGTAAAAGGAAGAGATAGGCAAAAAGCACAAAATAGTAATATTTTAAGTGGACCAAGAACAGGTGCAATAACACTAACGGAAAGTAACTGAGCTCCTTGTGGCAAAGCCTGCATCAGTGGTTTTGAGAAATACTCAAAGAGAGTATTTGTAAAAGGAGAAAGAGCAATAGTGCAACATATTAAGCCTAATAATATCAGTACGATACGTTTTCTTAACTCTAAAAAATGGGCTGTTAGACTCATGCTTTTTAAGGCTTCTGTATTATTAGTCATAGCACACTCACTTAGTAGCAATTTGTTGCTTTAATGCTGCTATTTCTGCTTCTAAAGATGAAATTCTACGTTCTAAATCAATGTCTTTATCTGAATTTTCATTACCTTGAGTAGAGGCGGGCTCTGAAAACTCATTTACATCGACTGTCCATAATCTTTGTTTTGGATCAGTCTTTGTTTTAGATTTTGGAGATGAGACTTTTAGTGCACTTGAAAAGTCATTTGCTTTAAGGCTGGATTTTACTTGATCTAACTCATCTAACCCCATTTGAGTTTTAACAGAGTTTAAATAAGCTCTAGCTTTAGAGAAAACCCCACCTATTGCAAACGCCATTTTAAAGGTACGTTGTGGTCCAAGAACGACAAGTGAAAGAACCACGATGATAATAAGCTCATCAAAACCTATAAAGCTCATGATTACTTCTTTTCAGCTACACTGTTAGTCATTTGTTTATCAATTGAAGAAACTTCGTCTGAAGCTTCCTTCATACCTTCTTTAAAACCTTTGATTGCACCACCAAGATCTTTACCTACATTCTTAAGTTTTGAAGTGCCAAAAACTAAAGCAACTACAACTAATAGAATTAACCAGTGCCAAATTGACATCGCGCCCATAGTAAATCTCCTATGAAATTCATTGTACTTAACAAAAGGTTAAGTCTAGTATCACTTTGTATTGAGAAAGTTGCAACAAAACTTGTGGGGTTTAACACATAATAATCAATTACAGTGCAAGTCTTTATTAAAAGGTGCAACTTTGCACCTTTTAATAACATGAAGAAGTTTTCATAAAGGCTCATTCTAAAAAAATATGATGCTGAATAAATGTAAAATTTTGTGTGAAATTAACTTGAAGAAATGACATAAATTGACAAATATTATCTTGAAGAAATGTCATTATTGGATAAAAAAAGATCTTGAATAAATGCAAAAATGGCTTATTTATAATTGATATAAAACTAATAGTTTTCTATACTAAAAGACAGTAGAGCATCGTTGAATGGAAGGTACTATGATCTTCAAAAGAAAAGCTTATGCGCAGTTGTTAACCTGGAAACAGCAATATGCTAATGACTATGCTTTGTTAATTGAAGGTGCTAAAGGTGTCGGCAAAACTACGTTAGCAGTTACCTTTGCTAAAAATGAGTATGAAAGCTTTTTATTCATCGACTTTTCTAATACTACAAAAGAGGTGTTAGCCTGTTTTGATGATCTTACCAATCTTGATTTGTTTTACTTTAAATTAGGTGCGGTCACAAATTCTAATATAGAGCCTTACAAATCAGTCATTATTTTTGATGAAATTCAGCTGTTTCCAAAGGCAAGACAAGCAATTAAGCATTTAATTGCTGATGGTCGATATCACTTTATTGAGACAGGATCTTTAATTTCAATTCGTCAAAATCTTAAAGATATTTTGATTCCTTCTGAGGAAATGAAGCTACAGCTGTATCCATTAGACTATGAGGAGTTTTTACAGGCTGTTGAGCCAAATAAAATAGCAATACTAGACAAAATCTATCAGCAAAAGGTTGCTATAGGACAAGATCTAAATCGTAAGCTGATGAAAGATTTTAGATTGTATATGGCACTTGGCGGTATGCCTCAAGTTGTTGAAGCGTACCTAAATAAAAAGAGTTTTAGCCAGATTGAAGTTGTAAAGCAAAATATCATTGCCTTATATCTTGAGGATCTATATAAGATAGATAAGACAGGCGCCTTGTCAGAAATCTACAAATCTATTCCTTCTCAACTGTCAAAGGATGCTAAAAAATTTGTGATTTCAAAAGCTACTAACAAGAGAAGTAGTAAAGATAATCAATTAGAGCAAATTTTAACTTTAGCTGATTCCAAAATAACACTTACTTGCTATGACGTAAGTTCACCTTCAATTGATCTAGTAAGTAGTAAAAGGCTTGATAAGTTTAAATTGTATCTTGCTGATATAGGCTTGTTTGTGTCTTTAATGTTCGGCTCAAGACATGGTGTTGATAAAGATATTTACACCAAGTTATTATCTGACAAATTGCCTTCAAATTTAGGCTTCTTGTATGAGAATGTTGTAGCGCAACTGATTGCTTCAAGTGGAAGTTCTCTTTTTTACCATACTTGGAATAAAGAGCAAAGTGCTCATTATTATGAAATTGATTTTTTAGTACCTTGTAATTCAAAGTTAGTAGCCATTGAGGTTAAATCCTCAAGAATTGACAATCACTCATCTTTAGATGCCTTTTTAGTAAAGTTCTCAAATCAAGTAAAAGAAGGCATGCTAGTGTCGCAAAAGGAATACCAAAAAATTGGCAATATCGTAAATTACCCGTTCTATCTGTTGCAACATAAGCTAAATGAATTACCAGCTAACTAGTTAGTATTTAGCAGTTAATAGAGTAGAAAAAGCCTCTAAACGCTTTTGTTTATGCTGTTTAGAGGTTTTTATAAATTTTAATTGATGTACGGTGAAAAGTTACTTTTTTGTTCCTGTAAGTAGTGCCCAACCATCTAAGTCTTTTACTTTATTCATTACAAAGTCTTTTGAGTAGGCTTCAATTACGCTATCTGCTTGCTCAGTTAAAATACCTGATAAGGCAAGTTTACCACCTGATTGAGTAAGACTTGCAATGATAGGCTCAAGTTCAGCTAAGGGACCTGCTAGAATATTAGCAACAGTTATCGGAAATTGTGGTAAATCTAGCTTTTTATCAGTACCCATAATTAGTTGAAGTTTATCTTCAACGCCATTTCTGTGAGCATTTTCTTTTGAAGCAATTAAAGCTTGCTCATCAATATCAACGCCGGTTGCTGATTTTGCACCTAGTTTTAAAGCTGCAATTGCAAGAATACCTGAACCACAACCGTAATCTAAGACGTCCTTGTCTTTTAAATCAAGAGAATCTAAGTAACTTAAGCAAAGGGAAGTAGTAGGGTGAGTTCCTGTTCCAAAGGCAAGACCTGGATCTAACATTACTACAACACTGTCTTTTTCATCCACGCTAAGCCAAGATGGGCAAATCCAAAGATGTTGACCAAACTTTAAAGGTTTGAACTGATCCATCCAAGCTCTAATCCAATTCTTATCTTCTAAAGTGGTAGCAACCATAGGAATATGATCGCCAAGTAATTGCTTTAGTACAGCAAGAATAGGCTTAGGATCGGTACCTTGCTCTAAAAGACCTGTAACCTCAGTATTAGGCCACAAGCGTCTCTCACCAGGCTTTGGCTCTAAGATAGGAGAATCTTCAGCATCGGTGTAGCTTACAGCTAGAGCGCCTAATTGCTCTAAAAGCTCTGCAATAGTGTCGGCAGATTGGTTGGTGGTTCTTAGTTTAATTTGGATCCAATCGGTGTTGTTGCTCACGATTTAAATTCTCCTGCAAATTATTGAGATATTCGTTGATGTCAAAAGGTCTAGTCAAAGAAATATAGCTTTGATTGTAGTTTTTTGAGTCGCTTAAGATATTTTGTAAGCGCTGATAAATTATCTGACTATTAAGACCAAATGAGAATTTTACTTCACTAAAAGCTCTAAGATAAGTGATCTTGTTTTTTCCAAATAGGTTTAGACGGAAGGTGGAAATCCGTTTGTATTTAAACACTTTTACATAAAGCTCATTACCTATTAAAGAAGTGTTACAAATATTACTTATACCACCTAAAGCTTTAAGGATGGCGATAAGTTGTAAATCAGGATTAGTAAGTTGACTTGGTTTGTAACCTGCAATTTTGTCAGAGCTTTTAAATTTGTCCTTTAAAAGGTTTAGTAAACCTATTTTAGAAAAGGCAATTTGAATAAGAATTGGGCAGACAACTGATAAAGCAATAGCGTAATGATGGTAAGTATTGATATGCAATAAAGTTAAATTCTTTAATACTAAATCAGGTTCATACAACATGTAGAAACTTGTAAAAGTTTGCAGTTGCATGTTGTAGCAGAAAAAGAATACCACTACAGAGCTTAAGCACAAAGCAATTAAAGTTCCTGGGAAGAAGAACATTAAGATGGCAAGTTCAATAGAAATACAAGAGCCAATTTTTGCTGATAGACAAGTAATTAAAGCTAAGAATACTAAAAAGATCCTAGAGTAAGAGTCTGAAAACAAAGCCTTAGTTAAGATAATAACAGGAAGAGAAACTAAGTTAGTAAGCGTAATACTGTTTAAGATGGCGTTTACGGTTTCTGAATTAGTCTGCACGCTTACCACAGAGTTTAAAACAGAGCTAAACCCAAAGGTTAGCATAAACTCATAGATTGGCACAAAGATGCAGGATAGAGTGGACTCAATAAATACTGTGGTGAAGGTAATAAGAATAGAGTGCTCCACATTTTTAATGATTACCACGAAACAGATTAGCGAGATTAAAGGGGTTAGTAAAATACCAATTGCCTTTGATAAGAAGGAGAAAAAGGTAATGTTGTCATTATCACTATCTAAATCGTTACTTGGTAATAAGAATAAGGTAGCAGTTAAAGAAGCAATTACTATAGCAGTAGGTTGGGTAAAGGTATATTGATAAAACAGCTTTGAGATACAAGTTAAAAACGAGTAATTAAAACCTACCGCTAATAATTGATAAAAGCGGTTAGAGGTTGGCATCAGACTTGATACTGCAATAGCAAAAAGACCTGGCATTACCAAGGAGAAAAATTGCAACAGAATATGTTGCATATCAAAGCTGATACCTAAAGGAATTCTTTTATCAAGCGCATAAGAGCTTACTGCCAATAATCCAAGTGGCAGTAACATTACAAGGCTTCTTTTTTGATATACGTTGATTTGCATAGCTTATTCTTTCCTAGTGCTATTTTATCAAAAATTCTAGTTGATAATCGAAGTCTTAATAGAGAAAAGCCAAAGTTAATAAAAACTTCTAAAAAGAGTCTGAATATTGAGAATTTTTATAGAAATTGCTTATGATTAACTATTTGTGTTTTATACTAAATATTAAAGATAAGTATTAAATTTAGTTGTTAAAGTGAATGCCTTTAGGTAGGAGATCTTTATGATAGTTTTAACGCCTGACTTAGAAGCGCAAAAAAGAGAGCAAGAGAAAAAAGCTCAGTTTGAAGCTTTAGTAAAAAGGGCAAACTCTGAAGATCCTATCGCTGCCTTCAAGCTTGCTCATTACTACTACAAGAAACAAGAATTTATTAAAGCCTCCATCTATCTTAGGAAAGCTGCCATACAAGGGCATGTAGAAGCTATGTATGAGCTTGCAAGAATGTATGAAATTGGTGAAGGTGTACCTTCAAGTTATGTCGCAACTAAAAAATGGTATAGGGAGGCTTTAAAAAGAGGTCATCCTAAAGCTAAAAGATGGTTTATAAAAGAGTTCTTCATACTTTTAATGAACACTATTTTCTTTGTGGCTGCAGTTGCAATTCTAGGTTCAAGCATTATTTGCATTCCGTACATCTTTATAAAGATGATCTTAAAACATTTAGGTTAACTTACAGTAACTTACAATATTTTTTCATTCTTTGGCTTTGTCATAAGTATTTTGTACAAAAAGCAAATATAATGATACTAATTTAGCAATTTATCGAACTTAAAAGAAACTAAACCTAGGTAATCTATCGTGAAGCTTATTAGAAGAACAAATGTGGATGACTCTCATCTTAAAGAATACGTTCAAGATCCTATCATAAGGCAAATTCTTGCAAGGCGTGGTATTCAATCGCAAAGTGATATTCTGTGCAATTTAAGTGATATCCATCATTTTAAAGATCTTCATGATATTGATAAGGCAAGTTCCCTTTTAGCAGAGGCTATTGAGCATAAGCATCCTATCTTAGTTGCAGGTGACTATGATGTGGATGGTATTACAGGTACTGCTTTAGGCGTTAGAGGCTTAAAAGATCTAGGAGCAGAAAGTGTTTCTTACTATGTACCATCTCGTTATGAAGGTGGTTATGGTGTAAGCACAGAAGCTGTAGATAAAGCTATTGAGCAAGGAGTTAAGTTAATCTTAACTGTTGACAATGGTGTAAGTTGCAAAGAGTCTATAGACTACGCCAAAGGCAGAGGCTTGAAAGTAGTTATCACCGATCACCATGAGACTCCTGAGATTCTACCAATTGCAGATGCCATTGTTGATCCTAAATTACCAAATGACAAATTCCCATCAAAAAATCTCTGTGGCGCAGGTGTCTTGTTTTATGTGCTAGTAGCTACTAGAGCAAAATTAAGAGATAGCGGTTTTTATAATGATAAAGCCATTCCTAAGATTGGTCGCTTTTTAGATTTAGTAGCTTTAGGCACCATAGGCGATGTAATGCAACTAGATCCTAATAATCGTAAGTTAGTTAAATACGGTTTTGATAGGATTAAAAAAGGTGAATGCGTTGTTGGCATTAAGGCTTTAGCATCTTCTTGTAGAGTAGATTTACCTTCCATCAACGCGGTAAGCATTGCTTATGATTTATGCCCAAGATTAAATGCTCCAGGTCGTATTAAACTTGAGAATAACCCTGCTGTATCTTTAATGCTTACTGATGATGAGACTAGTGCAAGTATACTAGCTCGTGATTTGGAAATGTGTAATAGAAGACGTGGCGATTATGAGCGCGTTTTCTTAAAAGAAGCAAGTGAAGATGCTCAGTTGCAAGAGGGTAATTCAGCAATTGTCCTATACCGTCCTAACTGGTTAGTAGGCTTAGGTGGACTTATTGCTAGCCGTATAAAAGAGAAATTCTCAGTTCCTTGCTTTGTGTTCTCAGGCGACGGTGAGGAATTGTCAGGATCAGCACGTTCCGTCCCTGGCTTTAGTATTGTAAAAATACTGCAAGCTATGAATGAGAAATGCCCAAATCTTTTGATTCGTTATGGTGGTCATGCCATGGCAGCTGGCGCTTCTATTAGCAAAGATAACTTTGAGAAATTCAAAGAGTTATTCAATCAAGTAGCTAAAGAGTGTTTAGGCGATAAAGGTGAGGATGAGATTTACACAGACGGTTGTTTACCCTCAAACTATATCAATATAGCCTTTGCAAGAGATCTTGAAGCATATGGTCCTTGGGGTAATGGTTTTGAAGAGCCAAGTTTTGATGGCGAGTTTATGGTAGAGGAAGTAACTTTAGTTGGTAATCGTCATCTGCGCTTTAAATTAAGGACTAAAGAAGGATCTTCAATTAGCGCCATTAAATTACGCGCTACCCCAAATGAGCGTTCAATTGTAAGAAACATGCTAGTGCGTGCTGTCTACAATGTATGTATTAACCACTACATGGGATCACAAAGACTAGAAATTAAGATCTCTGCAATAGAGCCTATTTAGTGAAATTTAAGGAAAAATATCTTTGACTAATCTTCAATTAGAAAGTTCTGAGTTTAAACCGTTTATTGGAAAACGTTTGAAAAAATATAGAACTCCAGACCTTGAAAGCTCAGCAGTAATTTATATTCTTGTTGAAATAACCATTGGCGATGAAACCTACGATTTATCAAATTTTATTGGAGATGTATCTTATTTAGGTGAAGAGGAATACATTGGTATATTTGAGCTTAATAAAACTGGTAAACAAGCTCTTAGTTTGTTAGGAGAAAATCCTAAAGAAATCATTGTCGACAAAACAATTTCAAAAATAACTCTAATACACGAAACACAACGTTTATATAAAAACAACCGACTCAAAGATACGTGTAAGCTTACAAGAGCAATTATTTTTGAATTTAATCAAGGAGATAAACTTCTTTTTGAGAAGGATATTGAAGATTCAGACGATATTTTTATTTATAGCGGTAACGGTGTAGAGTCTGAAATTGCAACAGAAGAAGAAATTTCTAATGCTTGGAAAGACTTTTTACAAGAACATCATCGTCTTAACGAAAGGTTTTCTTGTGAAAGAACTGTTGAGATTATTCAATAGAGGTTGCATTCATTAAAAAGAGAGCTGTACAGCTCTCTTTTTCTAACATGATTAGTTGTTTTACTACTCTAGATGAGATTTAGCATACATAGCAGCACCAATGATACCTGCAAGGTTTAGAGTAGTTGCAGGAACAACCTTAGTGCTTAAGGTAAGTTTAGACTCGTATTTCTCAAACTTCTTAGAAACACCGCCACCTAAAACAATAAAGTCTGGCTGAGTTAAAAAAGCAATATACTCTAAGAACTTATTAAGTCTCTCGCCCCATTCTTTGTAACCTAGCTCCTCACGCTCACGAACGGCATCTGAGCAATAGTGCTCGGCAATATCACCTTTAAATTTGATATGACCAAACTCTGTATTAGGGTACATTTGACCGTTGATAAATAGAGCAGAGCCAATACCAGTACCAATAGTTAAAAATAGTACAGGTCCTTTGTAATCTTTAACTGCACCAAAGGTTAATTCAGCAAGACCTGCAACATCAGCATCATTAGCAACAAATACCTTTTGACCTGTAACTTTTGAGAATAAGTCTTCAACCTTTACATTGATCCAAGACTTATCGATGTTAGCTGCAGTTAGAACTTCACCGTTAATTACGCGAGCAGGGAAGCCACAACCAATAGGTCCTTTGTAACCTATTTGATCTACTAATTCTTTTAAGGTTTGAGCCACAGCTTCAGGAGTAGCTGGCTGTGGGGTAACAAGACGAATTCTCTCAGATTTTAGTTCGCCAGTTGCAGTATCAACGATGGCACCTTTAATGCCACTACCACCAATATCAATACCTAATATTTCCATTTTTTTATCCTAAATATTCTTATGTTATGTACATGTTTGAATTCTGTAATGAGTATAAGCAAAAACAAAAAGTTATATCTACTATATTTTTGTTAAATGTCTTAAAACTTATGGTTGTGCCACAAAATAAGCATAAATTGCTTTTGTGAATTTACAAAATGAGATTTTTTTAAGAAACACATCTATTTAATCGTGATAAAACAAAGAAAATTCACCAAAATTTCACTAAAATAGAAAGGTGAAAAAGATTTTTAGTGTAGCTTGCTAGAATGGTTAGGTAAAAGTGTCAAAAGTTTATGTTTTAAGTTATCAGGATTTTGGAGCTTTACTTGTAGATGAGATTTTTGCCATCACTATAAGAAAGTATGACAAATGTGATTATAACGTTTATGAGAATGTGTTAACTAAAGATAAACTTTGCCTTATAAGACGCTTTTTTAAAGCACCTGTAAACCTTTTTGAAGACGATCATAGTGAAGCTTTATTACCAGAGGATATTGTTCGTTTTGAGATGACTTATGAGGATATTCCTGTAATCGTGGTAGGCTCTTTAGATATGGATAACCTCTTTAAAGACAAGGGTGATAAAAACCAATATGGCATGGTAGCTGTAGATGACAGTTTAATTACCTGCAAACCTACAGATTTAGAGCACTTAGCTGAGGATGTAGTGCTTTTAGCTTCAAATGGCATAGATTTAAATGAGCCTAATTTAGAGTAAAGAGATTAAGTTATGGAGCAGAATAATCTTCCAACCTTAGTTTTTACCGCAGATGAGGTAAAACAAATAGAGCGCGATTACGCTAGAGTTCATAACGGGCATTGCTTTGATTTAATGCAAAAAGCAGGAGCTGCGGTTTTTGAAACTATCTTAAAAGAATGTAATCCACTACGTGAGGTTTGGATCTTTTGCGGTAAAGGTAATAATGGTGGCGATGGTTATATAGTTGCTAAGTTATTACTAGAACATTCTATTCCTCATCGCGTGTTTGCTACAGGTGTACCTCATGAAGGCTCTGAGGCTAGTGTAGCTTACGAGATGTATGCAAAATTTGGTGGTAGCATCGAATATGAATTACCAAATAGCGGTCAATTTACTAATGAGAATAGCGTAATTTCCTTTAGTAAACCTGATGTAATTGTAGATGCTCTTTTAGGTACTGGTATTGAAAGAGCCCCTGAAGGTATCATTGCCAAGTGGATTAAATATATAAATTTACTTAAAGCCTATAAGGTAAGTGTGGATATCCCTTCAGGCGTAGATGCTGACACAGGTTGTGTACCAGGTGTCTGTGTTAAAGCTGATAAAACCGTGTGCATGCTAGCTTTAAAACCTGGTTTATTTACAGGTGCAGCCGTTGATTTTGTGGGGGATATTGAGTTTGCCTCTTTAGGCGTAGATATTAGTAACTATGAGAATATCCTAAACTTTAATAATCCACGCTACCTCTTACCAATTGTTAAACTAAGTTACGAGGATATCAAAGAGGAGTTACCATCCCGTTATAAATCCTTTAATAAATCTGACAGCGGTAAAGTATTGATTATCGCAGGACGTAAGGGAATGGGTGGCGCTGCCATTATCTGTGGTACCTCAGCCTTGCGCTCAGGCTCTGGTTTAGTAAAACTTGCAACTGACAACTTTAATGTCACTGCTATGTTAAGTGTTTGCCCTGAACTTATGAGTCTTGATCTTGAAGATTTAGATGCAGTCTCTAAAGCGGTTGCTTGGTCAGATGTGATTGCTATAGGACCAGGTTTAGGCGTTAATGAGAAAACAGCTTCTTTAATGGCTTTATTAGATGATGATAATGATAGAGCTTTTGTTTATGATGCTGATGCTTTAAATGTTTTAGCAAAATATGAGCAGAATTACTATAAAGAAAATCGCATCATTACCCCGCATCCAGGGGAGGCTGCTAGACTTTTAGGCATAAGTATTGAAGAGGTAAATCAAGACCGTTTACTTTCTTGTTATAAACTCTGGCAAAAATATGGTGGTGTAGTACTGCTAAAAGGTGCTGGCACTGTAATTTGCGACGGTCAAAGATTAACTATTATCAATGAAATTGCTCCAGCTTTAGCCACCGGTGGTTCAGGGGACTTTTTAACTGGTATGATAGTTTCCTTTTTAGCTCAAGGTTTAGATCTTGATATGGCGGCCATTGCAGCAGCTTGCGTACATGCAAGAGCAGGAAAAATATGTGGCAGTAAAGAAGGCGTTTTAGGCTGTTTGCCACTAGATTTATGTAACTATGTAAGAGATTTAATCAATGCAAAGTGTTAGTTTTACCATTAAAGGCGCAGAGCAAACTGTTAAATTAGGCTCTCTACTATCCGCCTTATGCGTGCCTTTATGCAAGAAACTTCAACGTAGTATCTTAATTAACTTAGAAGGTGATTTAGGTGCAGGTAAAACCACCTTTTCAAAAGGTTTTATTGGCGCTTGTGGCTATAACGACGTGGTAAGATCCCCAACTTATACCTTAGTTGAGCCTTATGAGTTTGAAAATTACTCTATATATCATTTTGATTTATATAGACTTTTAGATCCTGAAGAGCTTGAGTATATGGGTATTCGTGACTATTTCTCAAAGCCTTGCGTGTGCTTAGTCGAGTGGCCTGATAAGGCTCAAGGAGTACTACCAAGTCCTGATATCGTACTCAAACTTAGTTATTTAGAGCAATCAAGACAGGTTGTGATAGAATCTAATCTATTAGGTAAAGCAGAGCTTGATTCAATCGTTCAGAATTTAAATTAATAAAAAAGTGTCTTTTTTAAATCGTCTTTGTGCAACTTTTATAGTGGTAATTAGTCTTTTAGTACTCTTACCACAAAGTGCTATTGCCAATTCTTTAGAAGTTATGCGCTCCTACCACAATGCTTATAAAACTCGCATTGTGTTAGAGTTAAAAAGTAAACCAAATTGCTCAACTTTTTTGAGTAAAGACGGTAATACTTTTGTGGTGAGACTAAGAGATCTTTCAAACTACCAAACTGCGCCTAAAGCTTTAAATCTATCTGCTAAAAGTTGTGTTATAGCTCTTGAAAAGAGACTTGATAAAAAAGACGTACGTTACCTATTTTCATTAAAGCAGTGCTCTGTTCCTAAAGCCTTTGTTCTTGAGGCGTCTAAAACTAGTAAAAACTATCGTTTAGTTTTAGATTTTGAGCATGCTAATAAAACCTCAACCTCAAAAGACAGACAAAAGAACACAAAGGGCACAACCTTAAAAACACAAAACAACAAAACTGTAGTAGTAAAAGATCCTTCTGCAATTGATGTTAGTGTGCCTCTTAAAAACTACGAGCGCGATTTATTTATCAAATATACTAAGGCTACTAAAGACGGCTTTAGAACTATGGAGCCTAAGGATGTAAAAGCCTATCAAAAGGATTTAACTAAATTAAGAAAAGACTATAAGGCAGCTTGTGACAAAAAGGCTCAACAAGATAAAGTAAGTGCTAAAAAAGCTACCAAGCAAAGTCAAAATTTAAAAAACACCAAAGCCAAAACTACCAAAGCAGAGATTGAGGATGTAGTTGAGGAGTCTGTTGCCCCTCCTGTGCCTGTTGCTGTAAAGTCAATTTCTAAACCTTTTATTATTGCCATTGACGCAGGTCACGGTGGTAAAGATCCTGGTGCCATAGGTAAACGTGGCGTTAGAGAAAAGAATGTAACTTTAGCTATTTCAAAAGCCTTAGTAAATTACATCAATTCAAATAAGCAATTTAGAGGCACTTTAATCCGTGCTAAAGATATCTTTATTGATTTAGATAGACGTTCTGAAATTGCACGTAAAAGAAAAGCTGACTTGTTAATTTCTGTCCATGCTGATTCTGTAGAGTCAGGAAGCTCTACTGCGCGTGGAGCTAGTGTACTTGTGTTATCAGAGCGCCGTGCTACTAGAGAAAACAGTAAGATTTTACAGAAAAAACAACAAACTAAGTTAATTGGTGGCGCAGGTGAGGTTATGGATCAGAGTGTGGGTAATCCATATTTAGCAACGGCTATTTTGGATATGTCCTCAACAAACTCTCGCTCTGAAGGAAATTTACTTGCTAAAGAGATTTTAGAAAAGCTTAAAGCTTTTACTCATGTAAGAAAGTCAGAGCCAATCTCAGCTTCTTTAGCGGTACTAAAATCTCCTGATATCCCATCCTTGCTGATTGAGACTGGCTATTTGTCAAATCGCTATGAGGAAATTCAGTTAAATCAACCTAACTACCAAAAGCAAATTGCTTACAGAATTTACTTAGGTATTAAATCCTATTACGAGAAATATCCAGCTCAAAAGATTAAGTCCCGCCAAGAGTCTTATGCTCGTACTAATTCTTTAAAAGGTAAACAGAGTATCACTGTGAAAAAAGGTGAGTCTTTATCAGGTATTGCTGCTAAGTATGGTACTAGTGTAGCTTCTCTTAAAAAGACTAATAATCTAAAAAGTGATGTCTTACGGGTAGGTCAAGTTTTATATCTACCATAGGAAATTTTATGACAGTAATTAGACGATTATCTAAACAATTAGCTAGCCAAATTGCTGCCGGAGAAGTGGTAGAAAGACCAGCCTCTGTAGTCAAAGAATTACTTGAAAATGCAGTAGATGCTCACGCAAATAAAGTTCTATGCGAAATCAAAAGCGCCGGTAAAGTTTTAATTAGAGTCCGTGATGACGGTGTTGGTATTGAAAAAGACGATTTAGCCCTAGCGCTTGCACCTCATGCTACCTCAAAAGTCTACACGGTTGAGGATTTAGCTGCTATTCACACTTTAGGCTTTAGAGGCGAAGCTTTAGCCTCAATTGCCTCTGTAAGTAAACTTACTTTAACCTCTAAAACTAAAGATCAAGAGCACGCTTTTAGTGTAAGTGTTGAAGGTCCTGAGCAAGAGCCTAATATTATGCCAGCAGCTCACCCTACAGGCTCTACTGTAGATGTAGCAGAATTATTCTTTAACACTCCTGCCCGTCGCAGATTTTTAAAATCTGATAGAACAGAATTTTTAAAAATCAAAGATACTTTTATCCGTGTGGCACTAGCTCATACTGATGTAGGCTTTGAGCTTATCTCTGATGGAAAAACCATTCTTAAAGTAAATAAATCAACTAAAGAGCAAGGTCTTGATCATCAGCGCACCTCAACTTTAATTGGTAGTGATTTCTCCTGCGATGGCATCAAAGTTTTATGCGAAGATCCTAATTTAAAGATGGAAGGTATGCTACTACCTCCACCACCTGTTGAGGCAAGCGTATCTGATCAAATTTACCTCTTTTTAAACGGTAGACCTATTGCAGATAAAGTAGTTACTCATGCTTTAAAAGAAGCTTTTTATGAAGTGTTAGGGCAAACCTTACCTATAAGATGCGTGTTGTACTTATCAATTGATCCTAAAGCTGTTGATGTAAACGTACATCCTCGTAAGGATGAGGTAAGATTCCATGAAACAGCTTTAGTCCACGATTTAATTGTAGATAGTATTGTTTTAGCTTTAAAAAAGTCTGGAGTAGGTCCTATAAGTTCTAGTGAAGATCTGCTGTTAGGCGCAGGCATTACTGAGAGTGCAAAGCAAAGTGCTCCTACAAGTGCAGCTACAACTAATGCTCAAAATAGCAGTTTAGCTCCTTCCATGCACTCAACTAGCTTTGATATCAATAGTAATAAGTTACCAGCTTTTCCAAATGGAATGTCATCATTTATCAATTTAAATGATGTTAAAGATAGAAGTAGCCCAGTCATCACTCATGCTAATACTAGTTTAAACAGTAATAAAGGTGGTACTAGCGCTACAAGCCCTAGTCTATCTCCTTATGCAGGTACTTTATCTAATCAAGAGCAAGTAAATCGCAATATCAATTTATTTAAATCCCAAGTAAGCTCCCAAGCTGTGGGTACTAGTGCTAATTTAAATCTTAAACAAGAGGTTGATTTATTTACAAGCACTGACAAGATTGCTTTTTTAGATATGGTAGATAGCAATATCGCTTTAGTAAAAGAAGAAGGTAACTACTACTTTGTAAATATTAAAAAAGTCTATTGCTATTTAAATTCAAAAGTTTATGCAGAAGAAGTTGAGAACAGTAGTGTACAAACCTATGCACTTACTATTCCTTTTAGTTTAAAACTTGAAGATACTTTAATTAAAGGTCTTAAAAATGCTACAAAAGCATTGCTGCGTTGTGGTTTTGAGCTTAATTTTACCAAAACTAAAGCTGATATTATTAAGATCCCACAAAGTGTTAAGGGTAGTAATTTAACCTTACTGTGCCAAAAAGCACTACCTATTATTAGTGCTGCTTTTGCAAGTATTGAAGATGGTCATTGCCCATTGCAGTTGTCTTTAGTTATTGCTCAATATCAAAATCATCAGAACAATGCGCTAATGCCTCGTGAGGTGTTAAAGAATATCAATGCTATTGAAGATCTTGAAAAAGTAGAAGGCGCATCAGTTCAAGTGAACTTAAAACAATTAGCTTATAAATTTGGTGGTGCTAGTGAAGAATAGAGCCATAGTAATCTTAGGTCCTACTGCTTCAGGTAAGACTTCCTTAGCCTTAGCCTTAGCAAGACACCTTAAGATAGAAATCATAAGTTTAGATTCAGCTTTAATCTATAAAGATATGGATATTGGTACAGCTAAGCCTACTAAAGAAGAGCTTTTATCTGTACCTCATCACCTAATTGATATTATCTCTCCTAAAGATAGCTACAGTGCAGCAAACTTTAGAGAAGACTGCATAAGATTAGTAAAAGAGATTGAACAAAGAGGTGCCATTCCTGTTATTTGTGGTGGCACTATGATGTACTACAAGGCCCTTGTAGATGGCTTATCCCCACTTCCTACTACCACTCCTGAGGTTAGAGCTGCTATTGCAAAAGAAGCTTTAGCAGTTGGCTGGCCTGCTATGCATCAAAAGCTTAAAACGATTGATCCTGTTTCCTATCAAAAGTTAAATCCTAATGATAAACAGCGCGTTTCAAGAGCTTTAGAGGTTTATCAAATGACAGGTCGTGCTATGAGCTCTTTTTTTGAGAACAAGCAATGCCAATGTCCTTTTGAAAGACTTGAATATATCCTATTACCTGAAAATGACGATAGAACCCACTTAAGAGAGTTGATTAGAATTCGTTTTAATCAAATGCTTAAGGACGGTTTAATTGACGAAGTTCAAAAACTCAAAGATATGGGTGATCTAAACTTAGATCTGCCTTCTATGCGTTGTGTAGGTTATAGACAAGTTTGGGAATATTTAGAGGGTAAGCTTGATAAAGAGCAGATGATTGAAGCTAGTGTGATTGCAACAGCGCACCTTGCTAAACATCAAATGACTTGGCTTAGGGGCTCTTTGGCAAATGCGCAAAGTGCCTTGTTTAAAAAAGAGCTTAAGATAGGGGATCCTAATAATCTTGAAGTAGTGTTAGAGTCCTTACAAGAGTTTTTATAATGAAAGGAGCTTAGGAAATGATAAAGTATCTTTGTACAGTCTTGTTAATTGTCCTAAGCTTTACTACAAAAGTATATGCAAATCCACTAGTTCACACCTCTTTAGGTGATATTCAAGGTGTAGTAGAGAATGGTGTGGAGGTATTTAAAGGCATTCCTTATGCTAAAAATCCTGAAGGTGATTTGCGCTTTGCCCCACCACAAAAAGCAGAAGCTTTTAAATCCACTTTTAAAGCCGATAAGTTCTGCAAAATTGTACCTCAATATTCATTTTTAACTAATTTTGAGCAAGAAACTGGCTCTTTTGATAACAACTATCTTTGCTTAAATATTTATCGCAAAAGTAATATTGCCAAAAATGAGAAACTCCCAGTTTACGTTTGGATTTATGGTGGAGCTTTTGTCTCAGGTGATTCCTCACTACCTATCTATCATGGTAAAAGTTTTGCTAAAAACGGCGTAATTTTAGTAACTTTAAATTATAGATTGCTCGCTTTAGGTTTTTATTCTTCAAAAGCTACTTTAAAAGAGTACAAGACCACTGGTAATTGGGGACTATTAGATCAGATTAGTGCCTTAGAGTGGGTACACGACCATATAAGAGAGTTTGGTGGCGATCCTAATAAAGTTACTATAGGTGGAGAGTCTGCTGGAGCCTACAGTGTGTCAGCTTTGCTTTTAAGTCCTAAAGCTCGTGGTTTATTTAAAAGAGCAATAATGCAAAGTGGCACTATTTTAAATTATCCTTTTTCAAGTTTTACTGCAAAAGAGAATCAATATACAACTTATAAAAATAGCTTTAATGTAGCGAAAACTTTTGGCGCAGATGACTCAGAGACAGGTCTAAACCTTTTAAGACAATTAGATCCGATGCTACTTGCAACGCAGGCAAGCTTTGATTATGACTTTATCAAAGGTAAAACTTATAACTACTTAAAACCTAATTTTGATGGTGTGGTGTTACCACATGATCCTTACAAAGCACTAGCTTCCCACAAATTTCCAAAAGTTGAGGTGATGATTGGCTATAACACGCATGAAGGCATTAACTTTGTGCAAGATGGTATCAAAGAGCAAGATTTTATCAAAGCTTTAAATAATCACTTTGGACAAGATAAAGGACAACTTTTAAAAGAGCTTTACCCCATTGATAAAGAGCATGATGTGTTAACTTGCCAAGTAGAGTTTTTAGGCGATATTATGTTTAATCTTGGGACTAAAATCTTTTTAGACAAATTAAGTGAAAAGAACAAAGTGTATGCCTATCATTTTGATTTTTCGACAAGAAATGGTGTAGTTCCACACATAAGTGAATTACCTTACACCTTTAATACTCTAAATGAGAAATCCTCAGATCTACAAAAAGATGTAGCTGATATTGTTCACAAGAGATTTGTAAACTTTATTAAAACAGGGGATCCTAATACTGACGGTAAGCAAAAGACTTTATTGCGTTGGCCTAAGTATGAGAGTAAGCACAAATATGTCTTTAAGTTTGATACTTTCTCCACCGTTGAGTCCTATCAGTTATATGACAGATTAGATAAGTTAGAACAGATTATTTATCAGTAAAAGATAATTTAAACTTAGGCTAAAGGTGAGTGAACAAAAGTTTTTTGTTGGTGGTAGAAACTTATCTTTTAGTTCTTTTTGTGTGAAGATAAATCATCATAAACAAGCTCCTAAATTAAGTTTGAATTTAGGAGCTAACAGCGGTTATTCTTTTTTTACTAGATTTGCATTTCTCTTGCAATAGTTTCTAAAGTTTTACCTTTAGTTTCCTTCATCATAAATACACACCATATCAATTGTAATACCATCATGAAGGCAAAGAATCCAAAGATGAAGCCAGCGTCAAAAGAGCTAATTGCAATTGGGAAGAATAGCGTTAATCCTGCTGCAAAAATCCAGTGAGTAAAGCTACCTAAAGACTGACCTTTTGCACGAACTGAATTTGGAAAAATCTCAGAAATGAATACCCAAATAATAGTACCAGATCCGATTGCATGTGAGGCTATGAAGGTTATCATACATACTAGTACGATACTACTTACGGAGCCTAAATTATTTGTAGCTTGAGCTTTAATATCTAAGGCTACTGTTTTTACTTTTTCAATATCGTTACCAACTAAAGATTCGCTATCAACGATGTAGTTAGAAGCGGTTGTAACCTTATATAGGTTTTCTTTTGCGGTTTCATAAGCTTTATTTGCGTTTTTAGCATCTTCTATGGTGAAGTAAGCAGTTCCTTTTTGAATGTCGATTAGGTGATTTGCTGAATTTACGGTATCGATTGCTGAAGAAACGACTTTTAATTCTTAGTAGTGGAAGAAAGAGTAGGTGCAAACACTCAAAGAGATGATGTAGCCTATACAACCTATGATAAGAAGCGTCTTTCTGCCTAATTTATCAATAAGTCTAATACCAATAAAGGTTGCAATAAAGTTGGTGATGCCAAGTGAGATAGAAGCTGCTAAAGGATCTTCCATACCTGCTAAGGCTAGTAATCTTGGAGCAAATTAAGGTGATTATTATGTTAAATTTCGATAAATTTAAACAAAAATCAATAAAATGTGCAGGTCTCGGTGAAGTTTTATTTGATGTTTTTGAGTCTGGTCCAAAAATAGGCGGTGCTCCTGCCAATTTTGCTTACCACTGTAAACAAAATGGCTTAGATGCCATAACGATTAGTTCTGTGGGAAAAGACGAATTAGGTTTTAAAGCGAGAAATTTACTTGCAAATCGATTTCTTCCTGCTTTGCTTATAGAAAGCAATAAAGCTACAGGATGTGTACATATTAAAGTGGACTGTAATGGAGTTCCTTCATATAATTTTGATGAAAATACAGCCTTTGATAACATCCATTTTACAGATGATCTTAATGAAATTGCTCATAAACTGGATATGGTGTGTTTTGGCTCATTAGCACAAAGAAATAATGTTTCTCACCAAACTATTATGAAAGTGCTAGATACTTTGTCTCAAGATGCTATCAAGGTATTTGATGTAAATTTAAGAGCTAACTTTTATTCAAAGGAGGTAATTCTCTCCTCTTTACAAAGAACTAATATCTTTAAATGCAATGAAGACGAATTACCAATTCTTTGTAACTTACTAGGTGTTAAAGGTAATACTAGTAAAGAGTTTTACACCTATCTTCAATCCTTAGGCATTGATTGCTTTATCTTTACAGAAGGCTCTGTTCAAAGTACGGTTTATCTAAATGATGAAGTTTCAACTTTGCCTACCCCAAAAGTAAAAGTAGTCGACACTGTAGGTGCTGGAGATTCTTTTACAGCAACTATAGTAAGTAAACTTATGCAAGGAGAGAGTTTGACAAGTGCTCATCAAAAAGCTGTGAAATATGCTGCATATGTATGCACTCAAAGTGGAGCTATGCCAGATATTCCAAGCTCTTACTTGTAAATATTTTTTTTATTTTGTGAGATAAGTCCAAAGTAAAAATTGCAAATGTTAGCCTTGCAACAATAAATTAAGGCTAATTTCAGTATACTCTCACGAAAAAAATACGCTGGTGTGAGAGCATGTCATTTTTTAAAAGCATACTGATATTTATATTTGCATTTGTATTCCTTTCAAGCAAAGCCTTTTGCCAAGAGTTAGTAGTTTGGGAAGATACCGATAAAGGCATTGGTCTTAAAAGGGCAGCAGAGGACTTTACTAGTCTTACTGGTGTAAAAGTAAAGATTATTGAGTTTAGATATATTTATGCACTAGAAAGATTGAGATTAGATGGTCCTGCTGGCACTGGTCCTGATTTATTTTTATTACCTTCAGATTTACTAGGCTCTGCTGTAGCACAAGGCATGATAAGCCCTGTTTACTACACTCCAAAAGAGCGTTCAATTTATCTTAATAAAGCACTAGAGGCTGCAAGCTATCGTTATGAAAACTACATGGTGCCAAAGTGCATTGAAACCGTTGCTGTTTTCTACAATAAAAAATTTTTACCAAAACCACTTAGAACCTTACAAGCATATTTTGATTTCTCAGTGGAATCTAAGAAATTAGATCAATATGGTTTACTTGCAAAATTTGATGATCTCTATTATGCCTATCCAGTACTAAAACCATATGGCGCTTACATCTTTGCTAAGACTGGCGTTCCAAAAGGTGGTAATGAATTTTACTATGATACTTCCGACATTGGTTTAAATAACAAAGGCGCAGTGGAGGCAATTAAGTTATTAAAGACTTTCTATGATGAAGATCTTTTCCCATCAGGTATTGAAGGAAGGGGAGCTTTAAATTCTGTTAAAGATCTTTTCATCAAGCAAAAAGCCTGTGCCGCCATATTAGGTACCTGGGATTTAGCAGATGTTTTAAAATCCAATCTTAAAGTGGGAATTACTACCTTACCATTTTTACCAAATGGCTATAAAATGCGTCCATTTTTAGGTATTCGTGGGTATGCAATTTCGCGTTGGACTAATAAGTACGAGTTAGCTTTAAAATTTGCCAAATTTGCAACTCAAGACAAGTATGCTGTGGATAGATTTAATATTACATATGAATTGCCTGCAACCACAGAAGCTTTAAATGAGGATGCAATTAGAAATAATGAATACGCTAAAGCCTTCATTGTTGAAAGTCACAATGCTCAGTTAATGCCATCAGATCCTGCTACAAGAGAAGTTTGGATCCCTTATGCCGAGAAACTACACGAGATCTATTCAGGTCACGTACCAGTTACTTTAGGCTTAAATGAAGCTGTAGAAGAAATTAAAAAGAACATTGAAAAACAAACTTCAGCACCTAGGTTAGATTAAGCTGAAGTAATCCTGCTAATTTTGCGCAAAAGAAGCGCAATATTTGTAGAATTTTGGACAATTAGTCAAAAATGTTGCTAAAATAGTTTTGTTTCCAACTAAGAGGAAACATTTTTGTAGAGATTTGTTTTTTGTATATGTAAAAAAGCCTTCATAAAGAAAGAGGAAAATTTACATAAGGCAGTCCACATAAAATAACGATAATTAAGGACAGTATCATGGCTAAGCTTCAGTCACTTCAAGATCCGTTTTTAAATGCTTTACGTAAGGAGCATATTGTTGTATCAATTTATCTTGTAAATGGTATTAAGTTACAAGGTCAGATTGAGTCTTTTGATCAGTTCGTTGTATTGTTAAAGAACCAAGTAAGTCAGATGGTTTATAAGCATGCAATTTCTACTATTGTTCCAGCACGTGCTGTAACAATTCCAACAGAAGAAACTGAAGAGCAACAAGAAGCAACACCTGCTGCCGCAGAATAATCAGTGAGTTTGAGATAATAAACTAATGCCATCATCAGAGTTTGAGTCTTTAGGCTCAACGCTTTTAGTGCATGTTGAGTTACCTCAGCTACAATCACAAGAAGACTTAAAAGAGCTACAACTCCTAGCAGAATCAGGCGGAGGAGAGGTAGCTTATTGTGTTTGCTGTAAACGCGAAACCCTCGATCCGAGTACTTTTATAGGCTCTGGCAAAGTAGTAGAAGTTGCCGATGCTGTAAAAGCCTATGACGTACAAACTGTAATCTTCAACAACAAGTTAACCCCTGCTCAAGAGCGTAACCTTGAAAAAGCCTTTGGCGTAAGAGTAATGGATAGAGTAGCCCTTATTCTTACAATCTTTGCTCAAAGAGCTAGAACTTACGAAGGTAAACTTCAAGTTGAACTTGCGCAATTACAGTATGAACAAGCAAGACTAGTGCGTGGCTGGACTCACCTTGAAAGACAAAAAGGTGGTTTTGGTCTACGTGGTGGTCCTGGTGAAACTCAGATTGAGTTAGACAGACGTGCCTTACGTGAAAGAATAAGTGCTATCAAAAAAGATCTTGAGGTAGTAGCCTCTCGTCGTGAGCAAAACCGCAGTAAGCGCAAGAAGAACTCTGTTCCTGTAGTTTCTTTTGTAGGTTACACCAACGCAGGTAAATCTACCTTATTCAATCTTTTAACTAAAGCAGACGTGTATGCAGCCAATCAGCTATTTGCAACACTAGATCCTACCTTGCGAACCATCCAGATACCAGTTATTGGTAAAGCTGTGTTTGCAGATACTGTAGGTTTTATAAGACACTTACCTCATGATTTAGTGGCTGCTTTTAGAGGCACTCTAGAAGAGACTAGACAGGCGGATTTATTGCTCCATATTGTAGATTGCTCTGATGAGCATAAAGAGGCTAATATCGAGGCTGTAAATGCCGTGTTAGAGCAAGTTGGTGCTCAAGATATTAAGACTTTAATTGTCTACAATAAAGCTGATTTAGTACTAGATTCACCAAATGAAATTATCAGGGATGAAAACGGTAAAGCTATCCGTGTATATGTTAGCGCCTTAACATCTTTTGGAATTGATAATTTATTGCAAGCAGTAAGTGAATTATTGTCTGATAATTTATGTTCATTTACTGTTAAGATAGACGGTAAACATGGCAAATTAAGAAGCTTGCTTTATGCTAGCAAAGCTGTCGAAAAAGAATCCTATGCTGACGACGGTTCTTGCTTGTTGCAAATTAAGTTAACCGCTGTCGATGCTGCCATTATAGATAGTAAAACCCAAGGTCAATTATCCCAAACTTGTACTAGTGAAGATAAGCCTTGGATCCAAAGTACAGAATTTGATTTTAACAGTGTAGATTAGAGATATGGAAAATAATAAAGATCTTATGGGGTGGAATGCTCCTGGTCAAAATGATCCTCAAGATGACGGTAGACGTGATCAACCATCAGATCCTTGGGGTAGAACTACTCGTAAACAAGAAAGCGATCCTCTTGGTGCTTTATTAAAGCTACTAAAGGATTTCTTTGGCGGTTCAAAAAATGGTAGTAAAAAGCAAGGCTCTAAAAAGGGTAGTAATACCATTACTCTTATTTTAGTTGCTTTGTTAGGTATCTACATTTATTCAGGCTTTTACACTGTAAAAGAAGCTGAAAAAGGTGTAGTACTACGCTTTGGTAAGATGTACTCCGTTGAGGATTCTGGCTTACGCTGGAAATTTACTGGTATTGATACTGTAAATGTTATCGATATTGAGCAAGTTCGTTCCATTCAGTCCTCAGGTACTATGCTTACAGAGGATGAGAACGTAGTTATTGTGGAAATGGATGTACAGTATCGTATTTCCGATCCTTTCAAATACTTATATTCTGTAGTAAATCCTGATAACACATTACTTGAAGCTACTGATAGTGCTTTGCGCTATGTAGTAGGTCATACTCTAATGGATGATATTCTAACTTCAGGTCGTGAAATGGTTCGTCAAAATACTCGTGAGTTATTAACCTCAATTATCGAACCATATAACACAGGTCTTACTATAGTAGATGTTAACTTCCTACCAGCTAGAGCTCCTGATCAAGTAAAAGAAGCTTTTGATGATGCTATTGCTGCTCAAGAAGACGAGCAAAGATACAAGAGAGAAGCTGAAGCTTATGCTAATGAAGTATTACCAAAAGCTGAAGGTCAAGTACAACGTATCAAGCAAGAAGCTGAAGGTTATAGATCACAAGTAGTTCTAAAGGCTAAAGGTGAGGTAGCAAGATTTGAAAAGGTATTACCTGAGTATAATGCAGCCCCTGAAATTACTAGAACTCGTATCTACTTAGAAACTATGCAGGAAGTATTAGGTAAATCTCAAAAGATTATTTTAGATGTGCCTAAGGGTAGTAATCCTGTTTTATACCTACCAGTACCTGAAAAAAGAGTTAAATCAAATGTAGGTTCAACTGTTGAAGCAGGTAAAGTAGAAAACAATAAAAATGTAACTCCAGCTACTAACAACTATCAAGATAATGCAACAAGAACTGACTCTTATCCACCATTATCAAGTAGTAACCAAAACAACTATGGCACTGTAACTAGGAGGGTAAGATAATGAATAAGAGCCTATTTAATCTTGCGTTAGTACTATTAGTAGTAATTGGTTTTGTGCTCTTTAATAGTACTTATATCGTCTACGAAGGTTCACAAGGCATTGTTACTAGATTTGGTAAAGTGGTACGTGACAGTGACGGTAAGTTAAACATTGTAGAGCCAGGCTTACACTTTAAAGCTCCTTTTATTGATAAAGTAAAAGCTTTAGATGTTCGTATTCAAACCATTAGCTCTTCAGCTGATAGATTTGTTACCTCCGAGAAAAAAGACGTTATCATCGACTCTTATGTAAAGTGGCAAATTCTAGATGGCGCAACTTATTACTTAACTACTGCAGGTGGTAATAAGATGCAAGCAGAGGAATTGTTAAGAAGAAGAATTAACAACTCACTACGTAGTCAAATTGGTCGTTTAACCATTCATGAGATTGTATCAGGTCAGGATGGCTCAAAGATTGAGAGTGAGGATAGTGGTTTTGATTCAGTAGCTGAAACCTCTGAAGCACTAAGCTCTGCAAGTAAAAGTAAGCGTGATCAAGTAATGCAAAATGCTTTACGTGATATTGGTGATTCAGCTAAAGCTTTAGGTATTAAGATTGTGGATGTGCGTATTAAGCAAATCAATCTACCACCTGAGGTTTCAAACTCTATTTACCAGCGTATGAGAGCTGAGCGTGATGCTGTAGCTAAGTTACACCGTTCTCAAGGTAGAAAAGATGCTGAAGCTATCAAAGCTCAAGCTGATAGAGAGGTGGTAGTTAAGATTGCAGAAGCTGAGAGATTAGGTCGTACCATTAAAGGTGAAGGCGATGCTCAAGCTACTAAGATCTACGCAGATGCTTACAAACAAAATCCAAAATTGTTTGAGTTCTTGCGTTCAATGGATGCTTACAAAAACTCCATGTCATCTGGCGATGACTTGTTAGTGTTAGAGCCAAATACAGAATTTTTTAAATTCTTTAATAATGACAATGGCTCAAATAACCCATAATTTTGTATAATATCCGTTTGGTGAATTTTTTAAGCCTAATTCTCAAAGAGGAATTTGTAAATGCCTAATAATGTGATTGTGCTAGGAACACAATGGGGCGACGAAGGTAAAGGTAAAGTCGCTGATTTATTAACTTCAAAGGCTAATATTGTTGTACGTAGCCAGGGTGGTAACAATGCTGGTCACACCCTAGTGGTTGGCGACAAGAAAGTTGTAGTACGTTTAGTACCATCAGGAATTCTACACAAGGATTGCTTATGTTTAATAGGCTCTGGTGTAGTAGTAAATCCAGGTGCACTCTTTGAGGAAATTGAAGAATTAAATCGTGCTGGTGTTGAGAGTGTAGAGCAACGCATCAAAGTATCAGGTGCTAGTGCTTTATTACTACCTATTCACCCAGCAATTGACCGTGGTGCTGAAAAACTACGTGGTAAGAATGCTATTGGTACCACAGGTCGTGGTATCGGTCCTTGCTATGAGGATAAGGTAGCACGTCGTGGTGTTCGTGTAGGCGATCTATACGACATGGAAGACTTTAAAGTACGTCTAAAGAGCTTATTAGACTACAGAAACTTTATGCTTAAAAACTACTACAACGAGCCTGAGGTTTCTTATGAGTCTGTTTTAGAGTACATCATGTCAATTCGTGACCGTTTATTAGCTATGGTTGCTGATGTATCAGAAATCTTAGCTGAAGGTCGCAAGAACAATAAGAAGATCTTATTTGAAGGCGCACAAGGTACCTTCCTAGATATCGATTATGGTACTTACCCATATGTAACCTCCTCAAACACTGTAGCAGGTGGCTGTGTAACAGGTTCAGGTGCAGGTCCATTAGATATTGATTATGTATTAGGTATTGCAAAAGTTTACACCACTCGTGTAGGTGGCGGTCCATACCCAACAGAGTTAAATGACGAAGTTGGTGAAGGCATCAGAAAGCGTGGTGCTGAGTTCGGTGCTGTAACTGGTCGTCCACGTCGTACAGGTTGGTATGATGCAGTAGCAATGCGCAGAGCTGTAACCATCAACTCTCTAACTGGTTTAGCTTTAATGAAGTTAGACGTATTAGATGGTATGGATGAGGTTAAGATCTGTACTGCTTATAAGATGAAAGATGGTCAGATTAAGCAATTACCACCATTATCAGCTCACGAATACGAAGGCATTACTCCTGTATATGAGACTATGCCAGGTTGGAGTGAGTCAACCTTTGGTGTAACTAAGTGGGAAGACTTACCACTAAATGCTAGAAACTACATCAAGCGTTTAGAGGAGTTATCAGGTGCTAAGGTTGCTATCCTATCAACTGGCCCTGAGCGCGATCAGACCATTTATTTAGACGATCCATTTGCTAACTAATAAGCAAATATGATGGAATAAAAAAAGGAGCTTTAAGCTCCTTTTTTTATGGTGAGAAAAGTTTAGTTGTCTCTTTTTACAGCATGATCTGCAAGATCGCAAAGCATCTGTACATATTCACTTTGCTTTAAGCATTTCAAACTATCTTTAGCTTTAGTTGCAGCATTAATTGCAAACTCATAAGCTTTTTCAATGGCATTACTTTTCTTAATGCAGTCTAGTACGATATCAAGTTTATTGTGCTCAATAGCATCTTTAAGTAGAGCATGATCAATGCAAGGATCTTCAAGAGCATAAATTAAAGGAAGAGTAATTCTGCCATCAAAGAGATCTTCACCGACAGGTTTACCTAGTTTGTCTTTGTCTGAGGTGTAATCTAGGATGTCGTCTGCAACTTGGAAGGCAATACCTAATTGTTTACCATATTCTTTTAAAGCAGTAACTTCCTCATTAGTACTATCTGTCAAGATAGCAACTCCTGAGGTAGTAAGTTCAAATAAGGCACCAGTCTTACAATAGATAGTCTCTAAGTAATCCTCAATAGTGATATCAATTTTGCCTTGATTCTCAAGTTGATTGATTTCACCACTTACTAAAGCAGATAAAGTGTTACTTACCTCTTTATATAGTTGAGGTTTGTCTACATCGTGAAGACACATGAAACATTTAGTAAAAAGGTAATCACCAGCTAAAACTGCAGCATGGTTTCCATCAGTATTATTAAGAGTTTCTTTTCCTCGTCTGCAATCTGCTTTATCGATGACATCGTCATGAACTAGGGTTGCTGTATGTAAAAGCTCTGTGGCTGCTGCAAAATTTAAAGCTCTTTTATAGAACTCTTTTTTATTTAGAGCGTGGTAGGCTATGATTGCAAGTTTTGGTCTTATTCTCTTGCCACCTGCCTTAACAACACGTAGGCACATGTCGTTAATATTGCTCTCAAGATATGAACCGGTAAGTAAGTTTGATAAAATTTCTTCTACTTTTTCTAAATCTTGAGCTATGTTTTCTAATTGATTCTTCATGATTACTCTCTACAGTGATAAGTAATTGTAACATTTAAAGAGTAATTAATGATGAATTTAAGCCTTGAAATTAATATTAATAACATATAAAATCATTTCGCATTTTTTAGAGGGCGTTTATTAATTTAGAAAATGCAGCATACAGAAAAATAGTAAGTCTTTGAGAAAAGACTTGCATTTATGCATTATTGTCTGTATAATAATGCCCTATTATCGCCATAAGTGGCAAAGTTTTAATTGATTGCGGGAGCAGAACTCCTGCATTTAACTGGAGTTTGAGCATGTACGCAGTTATTTTTTGCGGCGGCAAGCAGCACAAGGTTTCCGAGGGCGACGTGCTAAGCGTTGAACTACTCGATGCCCAAGCTGGCAGCGATATCGAACTAGATAAAGTTCTATTAGTTTCAGATGGTACCAATATCAAAGTTGGTGCTCCATACTTAGAGGGTGCTAAGGTTACTGCTAAGGTTTTAGGCGCACACGGTGGTGACAAGATTAAGATTGTTAAATTCCGTCGTCGTAAGCACAGCCAGAAAGTTACCGGTCACCGTCAGTGGTATACCGATTTACAAATTACTGGTATTAATCAGTAATTAAGGAGAGCGATTAAATGGCACACAAGAAAGCTGGTGGTTCCGTTCGTAACGGTCGTGATTCCCAGGCTCAACGTTTAGGCGTTAAAGCTTACGCTGGTGAGACTGTTTCTGCAGGTAGCATCATCGTTCGTCAACGTGGTACACACTTCCACGCAGGCGCAAACGTTGGTTTAGCAAAGGATGATTCATTATTTGCTAAGGCTGATGGTAAAGTTGCATTCGTAACTCGTGGTTCAAAGAACCGCAAGTTCGTTGAGATTGTAACTGCTGCACAGTAATTCTTTTTAAAGAATTCAAAAAGAGGCTCGCATAAGCGGGCCTTTTTAGTCTGTAATAACATTTTTTATGGCACATACCTTTGCTGCCATCTTTTAATCTGGAGGATCTTAAGGTGAAGTTTGTTGATGAAGCCGTAATCCGCGTAGAAGCCGGAGATGGCGGCAATGGTATTGTTAGCTTCCGTCGTGAAAAATATGTACCACGTGGTGGCCCTGATGGTGGTGACGGTGGTGACGGCGGTAATGTATATGTAAAAGCAGATACTAACCTAAATACCCTAGTAGATTATCGTTTTACTAAGTTCCATAAAGCTGAGCGCGGTGAGAATGGTGGTTCTGCCGATTGTACTGGTGCTCGTGGTGAGGATAAAGTTTTATTACTACCTGTTGGTACAAGAATTACTGATGTAGCAACTGGTGAGGTGATTGGCGATTTAAGACATGAGGGTGATGTATTATGCGTTGCTCGTGGTGGTCGCCATGGCTTTGGTAATACTCACTTTAAATCTGCTACTAACCAAGCCCCAAGACAAAAGACTAATGGTACTAAAGGTGAAAGACGTCAGTTAAAGCTTGAAATGCTTTTAGTATCTGATGTTGGCTTAGTAGGTTTACCAAATGCAGGTAAGTCTACCTTTGTAAGAGCAGTATCTGCTGCTAAACCAAAGGTTGCAGATTACCCATTTACAACCTTAGTTCCATCTTTAGGTGTAGTTAAGACCTCACAGGGCAGATCATTTGTGATTGAGGATATTCCAGGTCTAATCGAAGGCGCTTCAGAAGGTGCCGGTTTAGGTCATAGATTCTTAAAGCACTTAGAGCGTTGTCGTGTACTTGTACATCTTGTGGATGTTCATCCTATCGATGAAAGTGATCCTGTTGATAATGTAAATATTATCGAAAACGAGATTAAGCAATATGCTCACGAGCTATATAACAAGCCTCGTTGGTTAGTTGCTAATAAGGTAGATCTTGGAACTGAGGAAGAGGCAAAAGAAACTCTTTTGAAAATCATTGCTTCTATGGAAGTAAAGCCAGAGCGTACCTTCATTATCTCAGGTTTAAATAAGACTGGTGTAAATGAGCTTATCTTTGCACTTCAAGACTTAGTAGATGAAGTTAAACAACAAGAACTTCAACAAGACATTAAGCCTAAAGCTGAAGACTTCGTATGGACTGAGCCTGAGGTTATCACTCGTGATGATGACGAGGATGACTTTGATGAAGACGAAGGTCCTGAGTTTATTTACAAGGGGTAGTTGTGGCAGATATTCAAATCATTGTAGCTTTATCTGACAATTTTGTAATAGGTTCAAAAGGTCAGATCCCATGGCACTTGTCAGAGGATTTAAAGCACTTTAAAGCAATTACTACAGGTCACCCTGTAGTAATGGGTAGAAGAACTTTTGAATCTATTGGTAGAGTATTACCTAATAGACTTAACATCATGGTAAGCAGTACTTTTGATAAGGAAGTAGAAGGCTTAGTAGTAGTTAAGTCTTTAGACGAAGCTATCAAACTTGTTGGAGATAAAACTCTAATGGTAATTGGTGGCGCTCGTATGTATCAAGAAGCTTTACCTAAAGCTTCTACCTTACATTTAACTAGAATTAAAGCTACTGTAGAGGGAGACACTAAGTTCCCAGACTTTACAGCCTATCCTTTTGAATTAAAGGATTCAGAAAAATTCCATTCAGACGCTTGTAACTTTGATTACGAGTTCCAAACTTGGGTTAGAAAATAGCCTTTCAAAATAAAGATTGTCGCAAGATGATCTTTATTTTTACTAGTCCACATTAGTGATCTTAACTTCTACCTTCAGATCTTTTACCGTTAAAGGTTTTAAAAACATTACCATATACCATGGCAAATAAGTAATTTTACCTTTGGTTTCTAGATTTGCTTGGCAGAAAACATAACCTTTCTTTAAGTTCCAATCTTTTACCTCTAAGGCATGATCTAAGGCTGCGTGAGCTTGATAAGTTTTTCCTGATTTGATTTCTATAGGTAATACGCTACTTCCTTGTTGGAGTACAAAATCAAGCTCACCTACAGTGCGTTTGTTTAAATACCTTAAAGCAAAGCCTTGAGCTACAAATTCTTTTGCAAAGACATTCTCTAGGATACTTCCCATATTTACAGATAAGTCTCCTTGCAGAATATCAAATTGAACATTCTCAAGACTCATGGCGCATAAAAGACCGCAATCTGACAAAAATAATTTAAACAGTCTACTTTGCTCGTTGATTTTTAGTGGAATTTTAGGCTCTGTAAGGTTGTAACAGCATAGCGCTACACCTGCGACTTTAAGCCACATGAAAGCATCGTCATAGTCACGAAGCCTTGCTGTTTTGCTAATACTAGAGAGTTTAAATCTGCGGTTTTTCTCATCTAATTGAGCAGGAATTTGCTCAAAAATATTGGTAACTTTTACTTTATTGTCTAAGGTGTATTTAGTGATATCTTGTCGGTACTGAGCTAAGATGTCTTTTTGTTTTTCTATTACTAATCCGATATCGTGCGTATCTACAAAGATCTTAACCACTTCTGGCATACCACCTACCACGATATAGTATCTAAAGAGATCTGACATAGTCTGGTGAATAGAGGCTGTGACTTTGGTGGTGGATTCAAAGCATTGTTTTAGATAATCAAGAGTATTTGTGGTAATTGAGTTTGCAATGCAAAACTCCTCAAAATCCATAGGATACATTTGCAAAATTTGCTCAAAGCCTACAGGATAGGATGGTACTACTTTATAGTTAACGCCAAGCAGTGATCCTGATTCAATATAATCAAATCGTCCGTCCTCTACTAAAAACTTAATGGCAGTTCTTGCTTTTGGACATTCTTGGATTTCATCTAGAAAGATTAAAGATTTCTTTGGTACTAGCTTAGTGTGTAAAAAAGCAGACAAGTTTGCAATGATGGTATTTGCATCTAAATCACCATCAAAAATTTGTGAGGCTTTAGGACTTGTTAAAAAATTGATCTCGTAAAAGTTCTCATAATACTGTTTTGCAAATTGCCTAACTAGATAGGTCTTTCCGATTTGTCTAGCACCAGTAATGAGTAGAGCTTTTTTATGAGGATTTGCTTTCCATTTTACTAGGGTTTCTAAAGCTTTTCTTTGCATAGTAAGACCTTTTATAAAATCAAAATTCACGTTATGCAATAGTAATATAGGTTAAATTTTCACGTTTTGCAAAAGAAATTTAGCTTGATATTCACGTTTTGCAATACAAATAGGAGCTAATTTTCACGTTTTGCAAAGAGTTTCCCTTTTGCCGATTGAAGAAGATTATTGTTTTAGGAAAAATAAAAGGTCTGAAAGGGCAACTTTAGTTGCCCTTAAATATGTGTTTTATGCAGGAGTCCAGCCAAATACTAATAGGTAAACACCAAAACCTACTATAAAGCCAAATGGAATATGCCAACCATAACGAAGCCAGTTAACAAAGCTTCTAGCTTTATGGAACATATCGCAAATAGCTACACCTGCTGATGATCCAAACCAGATCATAGAGCCACCAAAGCCTACTGCATAGGAAATTAAAGCCCAATCGTAACCACCTTTTAAGAGGCATAATTGAGTAAGAGGGATGTTGTTAAATACTGAGGATACAAAGCCTATAACCATGGTTGATAGTACTGATGCATCAGGTACCGACTCAATAGGAACTAGTTGAGCGCAGAACACTAAGGTTACTAAGAATACAGTACTGTTGATAGAGGATAAGGCTTCTTTGAAATTGATTTTAGTAAATAGTCTGCCAAGAAAAATAGCAAGCCAAATACCTAAAGCTGGGAACTCATAGAGGTAATTAAAGGTAATAGCACCTACCAAAATCATGGCTACCACTAAAAGCTTAGCCTTATCAATTGCAGTGTTGTCATTAGGATCAATGCTGATTTGGCAGTACTTTTGCTGTTGGCGTGAGGCAAAGAAACCTACAATACAAATGGCAATGAATGCAGGTAAAAAGGCATCAGCAAGAAGCAAAGGATCTTTACCTGACAACCAAATTAAAGTAGTGGTGGTATCTCCAACTACTGAGCCTGCGCCACCTGCGTTTGAAGCAGCGCAAATAGCTGCCACATAACCTATGTGTACTTTACCTTTGTATAATGCCATAGCAATAGAGCCACCAATCATAGCGGCAGCGATATTATCTAGGAAGGTACTTAGTACAAATATAACTATTAGTAAAACAAAACTACCTATGGCGCTATTTGGTAGAAACTTTGGAATAAGAGTTGGGGCTTTAGAATTTTCAAAGATGTTTGCAAGTAAGCTAAAACCTGGCAACATCAAAGCAAGATTTAAGTAAGTATTCCAAGAGCCTGCTACATATTCACCTGTTGCAGTATGAAAACCAAATAAGGTTTTGATAACGGAAAAGCCTTCTACAAATTCGTATTTGTAAAAGCATAAAGCTAGCATGCCAAGCACAGCTACATGCATAGTTTTATTGTAAAAAATAGCAATGCCAACTAGCATGATACCAAAGATAAGCATCTCATAGCGAATGGAGAAGAAGGTTTGAGTAGTGATAAGACTGTCACTTGCAAAACTTGTGTTAAAAAGCATATCACCTATAGCAAGTAGCAGTATCCAAAAGATCTTAATCATTACTTAGGCTCCTCCTCATCTGCCTTTGTCTTACCATCAGTTGTTTCATCTTGAGGAGTGGAGATTAACACAGTAGGTGCATCATAGTAGCTTTCGTGTCTATCAAGTCTTTGAATCCACAACCAAAAGCCTAAAGCAATATAGTGTGCAAAGAGAATTCTTGTGGCTAATAGTGAGTAGTCTGTAAAGGAGAAAATGATTATCACAAGCATTGCCACTATTGGTCCAATTGCCCAAGAGCATAAGCTTAAGCAATCTTTTGAACCAGCTCTTGCAACAGCTACTTGGCGGTTAAAGTTCTCATAGAAAAAGACTGCTAAAGCTCCAAAGAAAATGAGTAAGCCTACAAAGTACATGGCGATATTCAAAGCTAAACTTATGAAGAGTATGCCAATCATCAGCACTAAAATATCGTGCTCATAAATGGCTTTAGCACCATATTTAGGTACTAGATAACGGATGAGTAGAATTGAGACTGCAGAAAAAAGTACCCAGAACACAGCTACTAAAGCTGCAAAGAAAGTTTGCTCTTGAGAAAAGAAACTTGCATAAAACTGAATGCTTGCAAGAATAGCAATCAAGCTTCCTGAGCAAATGTAGCCTACCGACATAAACATCAATTTGTCTTTTAAAGATTGAGTATCCACCTTAATTGTCCTTTTTGTAGTTAATGTGAAATGTCAGATTTATTATGACGGATTTGTAAACTAAAATGTTAGTTTTTGAGAAAAATTATGAGTTTGTGCTTTTTTAGTGCAAAAAAACATGCTTACTAAGACAAAAAAGCTTGGCTTTAAAATTAGAGTTACAGATAAGTGGCAAAAGCCCCATAGCTTGCTATGGGGATGAAAGCCACAAATGAACATTTTACAATAACAAATAAATATTATATACTATCAATAAATTTTGTAAATGGTCAGAATTAAATTTCTGACCTGTTATTTCTGAACCATATTCCATGGCATCAATTTATCCAAAACCTCATCAGAAATTGAGTGAGATTTATAGCCTATAATCGTACCTCTATGATCT
>Ga0256404_1001923_pt1 | contig 47827 bp, 44 predicted proteins | sample RumenRJG_01DNA_FD_185990 | JGI IMG/M metagenome (GOLD analysis project Ga0256404, IMG submission 185990) | Bovine rumen microbial communities from Lethbridge, Alberta, Canada - RJG_01 | ecosystem: Host-associated > Mammals > Digestive system > Stomach > Rumen | place: Canada: Alberta | collected... | reverse complement strand
TATTGTGGAGGGAAAGGGCTTATTGATGTTACAGTAACAATATGAGAAACAACTAATATGAATATATCTTGTCGCATTGCAAATGCTGATACTCAATGCGGGCGGATTACAAATCCGCCCGAGCGGGGTGTTAATACCCGAAACACATTGCCCGCTGATGCCCAACCTGGTATGACTGACAAAGCAGAACTTGAACGCATATTGAAAAACGAAAAAAAGAAATGATGAAGAAGATTATTATAATATTTGTTTTGTTTATTGTAGGATTTGCATGGGGTGTTTTCTTTAACCCCAACAATCCACAAAACAAGAAACATAAAGACGGAAAAGTTTCCGATTATAATTGGATTTCTCGTTATGACTTATATTCTTACGAGGAGGAGATACTAAAAAAAGGTGATATTGATAAGTTGTTTCGCATAACTTGTGAGGCAAGTGTGGATAGGCTTCCATATTTAATAGTAACGTGTGACGTATATGACAATGCAGAAGCAGCAAATTTTTTATTACGAGAATACCTTTTATACCAGAAAGGCTATCAGAAGCATAATGTAAGTGCTATGATTCCTCTTACGAATTATGTAAAAGAGGTTGTTGCTGAAACCTCAGAAAAAGGATATAAGTTTTATACTTGGGATCTTGATGAATTGAAAAAATATGAATAAGATTTTTTTGCAGATTGTCATCTGCCTTTTCATTACTATGGCAGGATTCTTTTGTGGTTATTATATCTACAAGCCACATGTTGCCAAAAACGGAAAGAACTACTTGCATCCATATGACGATTATTCTGCAGCCTCAACGTGGGGAGATACACTCTTATACAAAAAGATTGTAGCAGAAAGGATGGAGAGGACACCCTCGCATCCTGACTTCTTGGATTTGTCCATAGATATGGCTCGAAAGTTTGGATATACACCTGCATATTACAATGCTTATATTGCCATTAATAATTTGTACAAGTATAATAATCTAAGGATGGGCGATAAAGTAAAACGCCTTATGTATAGTTATCTTCAATTAGCAATAGAGCACAATGACAATCATGTTACTAAAGAAGACCTAAAAAGATATTATAACGAATACCCCGAGGGGCTCTCAATAGGAAATGGCAAGTAGCAAGCCCAAAAAGTAAAAGGAGGGTATCAGGTAGTCCGAGTAAGACTTGATTCTTCCAAAGGTAATGAACTTATGAAAGTTTTTAATCAATTGGATGAAAATGGAATGTACCCATCAGGACGCAAAAATCAGAAAACAATAAAATACGTAGATATGAAGCATTACAAAATTCTCTCAATTAGAAACAATTTGTTTTTAATTCCAATAACATTTATAACATCTCTCATCTTTCTTTCATCTTGTAACAAAGATATAGATAGAAAAATAGAGGACTGCTATAATGCTAATGATACAATAATAAATTTGGCTGATCTATATCCTGAAGAATGGGATACTGTTTATTATTTTACAGGTGATTGTAGAATAGAGGATATGGAGAAACGCGTTGGTCCTGTTATAAGAAGACTTTACGAAGATGTTGGAGAGAGGATTCTAATATTGAGTAAAAACAAAAACCCAAGGGATTATACACATCTTAGTGAAGTAGTCTATTATAAAGAATACTTTCCTTTTTGGGAACAAGAACAAATAAAAGGTGCATTATTTATATTCAATAATGACACCAAAATAATAGCCATTCCTAGAAAAAAAGCTAATTTCACAATTAGGAAAAGAGATGAAAAATCTTTTTGGGTAATTCATCAAGAGTAAATGCCATATAACCTATTCAAATTACATTGTTTCTACTGAACACTTAAAACAACAATATTTGGAATGAGAGTTATTAATCATTATCAAAATGTCAGCCGCAGGATAGCGAGGATAGACTATGATCTGAGGAACAATCCGATAAGGATACAGTTCACCGACGGAAACGTTACAAGGTATGTCTATAGAGCGCCACGGGTGAAAAACTGCGAGTGGTGTATCAGACTGCCGTTCCAAACATAAATGTCGCCATAGGCAGCGCGAGGGAATTGAGCAAGCATCTTTAAATGCCTGCCCCAATGATTCAATCCTCATACATTTACGTCCCATTTACGTCCCATTTGCGGTAATTTGCGGAAGAGTTAAGCATCCGAAGAGTACAGAAAGTCCGTAGAGACCATGTCTCTTCTATCTCCTTTATTACTGACCCCACCCCTAACCCCTCCCCTACATGGGCGGGGAACCATGGGGAATGAGGACTACTATGAAGTAATTTCGGACAACGGGGAAAAATTCCTGTCCCCACAATCCGCCCCCAAACATTTACGTCCCATTTACGGCAATTTGCGGATAAAAAGTATAGTCTTGTAAAAAATGCATTAAAGGATGCAATTAAATTTTCAGCGTCCAAATAGGAGGTGACGTGTCTCACGTCACAAAATGAGGGATTGTGACGTGGGACACGTCACCTCCTACGAGTGGAGAGATAATTCATTTTTCTGAGTTTTAAAAAGCGAAAATCAATTTCACAATTTCACATCCGTTGTAACGTTTTGGAATACAGGGAATTGCGTGTGAAGGTGCAATTTCACTCACTTTCACCCAATTTCACGCAGGCAGAAACGACTTCCAATGGTGCCACTTGTGCTTTTTGGGGAAGTGATTAGGGCCTAATCACTCTCTCACTTGTGCCTTTTTAGGAAGTGATTAGGGCCTAATCACTCTCTCACTTGTGCTTCCTGACCTACTCACTTATATATACCTGAGAATGCCAGAAGTGCTTCCTGACCACCTCAGGAAGCACTTCTGACGTTCTAAAGAGATTGTTATGGCGGTTCTTATCCTTTTTCCTTTGCCAAAGAATAGCCCATGAGGGCGCTGATGATAAGCATTGCGAGGATATATGGAGCGAGGTTGATGTGTGAGAGATGTTCGAGATTGATGCCGAGGAGCATGTTCTTGAGCAGCATGTATATGGTGAGCCACGACTTGGTGGCGATGAGGAACACCACTCCGACAATGGCGCAGAGCCACGTCCAGATGCGTGCCAGACGGTTGCTGCGCTCTGGCAGATGCTGCATCACGCGCTCCGTGAAGTCATCCTCGGGCACGGTGATGGTGTTATCGGTGAAGAACGAGGCGAGCAGTTGGTCGTCGTCGTTCATGTTTATTGTGGTTTTCATCTTGTCATCTTCCATATCCGTTTTGTCTTAAGTAGTTAGCCAGTTTTGTTTTCCCGCGTGAGAGATGCGACTTCACGGTGCCTTCAGCCATTTGCATTATCTCTGCTATCTGGTCGATGGGATAGCCGTCGATGAGTTGCAGTGCGATGCATGTGCGTTCGGTGGGCTTGAGCATTCGCATCGCGTTGTATATGTCGAGGCTCAACTGCGCGTCGCGCTCTGCCGACGGGTGTCCTTTCACTCCCGCATTGTCTATCTCGTCTGTTATGTGATGTGCCCTGCGGTAGTCGAACATCACGTTATATGCTATTCTGAAGAGCCACGTCTTGAACGACGACCGGCTCTGGAATGAAGAAATCTTGGTGTAAGCCTTGATGAATGTGTCTTGCGCCAAGTCGTCACTGAGTTGACTGTCTCCGAGTGTCTGAGCGAGGAAGAACCTCCTCACGGGTGACTGGTATTTCCTCACAAGCACGTCGAAAGCGCGCTTGTCTTGGAATACAGCCACCCGTGACACCAGAGATATGTCGCTCAGTTTATCCATTCTGCCGTTTCTCGGGCATTATGATCCATAATATTGGGTAGAGAATCACTCCGCTGAAAGCGGTGAAGAATGTCAGTCCCGCATAGAGCAGTCGCACTGCTGTAGGGTCGGTGTCTAAATACTCTGCCAGTCCGGCGCATACGCCTCCCAGCATCCTGTCGTCAGAACGATAAAGTTTCTTTGTCATTGTTATATTTATGTTTTAAATGGTTTGTTGTTTGGGGGATGTGTGCTGCGATGGCATCGCAGCATAGGGGACCTTAGCGGTCCCCATTTAAGGACGGGGGGATTAGCCTTCTACTGGTGGTGGGGGCGGCGGTGTGCCTGTGTCAGTGGGTGATGGGGGTTGGGGGTTGGAAGTAGGAGGCTCGATGTTGCCGCTCTTTTTCTTTGTTGTCTTGGCTATCACCGCCTGTCCTGCTCCGCAGATGAGTATGAGCCACCCGATGCCGGCGAGAGAGTTGGCTCCGAGGCAATAGCAGAGCACTGCCACGCCAAGTCCGAGGAAAACGTTCTTCAGTCCTCTACGCCACATCTCGTCGTCGGTCTCCACCGGCTCCTTAACGATGTTCTGCGGTATGGGCTGTCCCGACATCAGAGCGGCACGCGCCAGGCGTTGCTTGTCGTTATGGTGTTTGACGATGAGGAAAATCACCAGTCCGAGAATGACAAATGGCAGGATCGAAGCGAATATTATGGCAACTACAGCGATTATAGCAATAAACACTCCGACCACGCCAATGCCAATGAGGTCTTTCAGCGGTCCTATCAGATTGCTGATGTCCTGATCGTCGAGGGAGAAATGCACCGTTCGGGAGTAGGTGTTGCCAGCAGCGAGCGAGTCGAAGGCCAGCGAGTCGGTGGCGAGCGATGTGGTGTCGCTATATGCCACCACCCCTGCGGTGTCTTGGTCGATCATCGTTATAGGATGATTCTTCATCTTTGCATGATGGCGTTTCTTTGCTGTTACAGGTGCTGTCAGTACCAGCAGCGCCATTAAAAACACTATAAATTTCTTCATTTCTTTTCCGTTTTGTTTTTTGTTACACAACTGTTAGACGCAGGGAGTTGGCCAAAAGTTGCATTGCATGCGACTTTTTTTTGACTCGGCATAGTTTAACTCTGCTCTCGTCGATCCGAAAAAGTTGCACAAAGATAAACATTTTTTCTAAAACTTACTAAAAAGTTTCGTTTCTTACATCTATAATATGTATCTTTGCGAAGCAAAAAGAGAAACGTTGATGCTACCAAATGATTTCATAGAAAGCACAAGAGCAACCTTCGGCGAGGCGCTGTGGGAGCAATATCTTGGTGCTTTTGACAGCGGGGCACCTGTAAGCATACGTCTGAACAGGAGGAAAGCCACTGACGGCATAGCGGGCAACGGGCATGAGAGAGTGGCTTGGTGCGACGATGGAATATACCTCGGCGAGCGACCACAGTTCACCTTCGACCCTTTGTTGCATGCCGGAGCATACTATGTACAGGAGGCATCGTCGATGTTTCTACATCATGTCATGAAGCACGTCTTGGGCAAAGAGCCACTGCTGATGATTGACATGTGCGCCGCACCTGGAGGGAAATCTACTCTCGCCTGCTCGCTGCTGCCCGAGGGTAGCATGATAGTGAGCAACGAGCCAGTGGCTCAACGCGCCAGCATTCTTTCAGAGAACATGAAGAAGTGGGGAATGCCAAACGTGGTGGTGACGAACAACTATCCCCGCGACATCCGCAAGACGGGCATCATGGCTGACATCGTGCTGTGCGACGTGCCCTGTTCGGGCGAGGGGATGTTTCGCAAAGACGAGGCCACGATAGGCGAATGGAGCATGAAGAACGTGGAGAAATGCAGCGCGATGCAGCGCGAAATTGTCAGCGAGGCATGGCAGTGCCTGCGTCAAGGCGGCATAATGATATACTCCACCTGCACCTTCAACACCCGCGAGAACGAGGAGAACGTGCGCTGGATAAGCGAGAGTATGGACGGCGAAATAATCGAGATACCGATAGAGAAGGAATGGGGCATCACCGGCTCGCTGCTCCCTGGCTTTGACGAACCCGTCTATCGTTTCATACCCGGACGCACCCGTGGCGAGGGACTCTTCATGGCGGTGATACGCAAGAAGGGCGAATGCACACAGAGGATGCCAAAGATGAAAGTGAACGACAAGGAAAAGAGCACCACCGAATGGCTGAAGAACCCAGAGGAGTATGTCGTGGAACAGAATGGACTGAACATTACGGCAACGCCGAAAGCATGGCAACCAATAGTGAAGCACCTCACGAAGGAGTTGAGAGTGGTGCACGCGGGCATAAGTCTCGGCACGGTGAAGGGCAAGGACATAATACCCGACCAGTGTCTTGCACTCTCGACAGAACTCAAAAGCGATGCCTTCCCTAAGGCAGAGGTGGACTGGCAAACGGCAATAGCATATCTGCGCAAGGAGGCAATCACCCTGGATGCCGACATGCCGCGCGGACATGTGCTGCTAACATACCGACAGATGCCGCTGGGCTTTGTCAAGAACCTGGGCAACAGAGCCAACAACCTCTACCCTGCCGAATGGAGAATAAAGACAACGCATGTGCCGAATTGGAGTTAGGAGTTAGAAGTTAGAAGTTAGGAGTTAGGAGTTAGAAGTTAGGAGTTAGAAGTTAAAAACAATGTTCAAAGATTAAAGTTCAAAGTACAAAGTTCAAAGTTATATGAAACAATATCTTGACATTCTGGACCGCATTCTGAAAGAAGGCGTGAAGAAAGAAGACCGCACGGGAACGGGCACACTGAGCATCTTCGGAACACAAAGCCGATATGCTCTGAAAGACGGCTTCCCCCTGCTGACAACAAAGAAACTGCACCTGAAGTCGATAATCTACGAACTGCTGTGGTTTCTCAAGGGCGACACCAACGTGAAATATCTGCAAGAACACGGCGTAAGGATTTGGAACGAATGGGCTGACGAGAACGGCGAACTGGGACCGGTGTATGGTCATCAGTGGCGCTCATGGCCCGACTATCAGGGCGGCACCATCGACCAGATAAAGAACGTTCTCGAGCAGATAAAGCATCACCCCGACTCACGACGCATGATTGTGAGCGCATGGAACGTGGCAGAAGTGGAGAAGATGGCGCTGCCACCATGCCACACGATGTTCCAGTTCTATGTTGCCGATGGCCGTCTGTCGCTTCAACTCTACCAGCGTTCGGCTGACACTTTCCTCGGAGTGCCTTTCAACATCGCGTCGTATGCCCTGCTGTTACAAATGATGGCACAGGTGACAGGACTCGAGGCGGGCGACTTCATACACTCAACTGGTGACACGCATCTTTACCTTAACCATCTGGAACAGGCAAAACTGCAACTCACAAGGACACCGAGAAAACTGCCAGTGATGAAGATTAACCCCGACGTGAAGAGTCTGTTCGACTTCCAGTATGAAGACTTCCAACTGGAAGGCTACGACCCATGGGACCACATAAAAGCGGAGGTGTCGGTATGAGAATATCCATCATTGCTGCTGTGGCGCAGAACCGCGCCATAGGAAAGGACAACAAACTGATTTACTGGTTGCCCAACGACCTGAAGCGTTTCAAGCAACTGACCACAGGACACACCATCATCATGGGCAGAAAGACCTTTGAGAGTCTGCCCAAAGGGGCTCTTCCCAACCGCCGCAACATCGTGCTGACACGTTCGCAAGCCACATTCCCCGGCTGTGACACGTTCCGTTCGCTGAAAGAGGCACTGCGCAACTGCAGCGAGGAAGAGGACATATATATAATAGGTGGTGCAAGTGTTTACGAACAGGCATTGGCTGTTGCCGACCGCCTGTGCCTCACAGAGATTGCGGACACTCCTGCCGATGCCGACACTTTCTTCCCCGACTACAGCGGCTGGCATGAGGTGTGGCGCGAGGAACACCAGAAAGATGAGCGACACGAACAAGATTATGCCTTCGTTGACTACGAACGCAACTGAGACTGAATCTTGGCAAGTTATATAAACTACGAATTTCACGAATTATACGAATCGCTTTGCATTAAACTCAAATGCTGTGCAAAGTCCGTATAATTCGTGAAATTCGTAGTTTATTAATAATGTACTACTCCTCTTCGTCCTCAACAGGAATGCCAATCACTGGCAACTGTCTGTCGAAAGCCGAGTTGAACGAGATGATTGTCTCGCTGCGTGCCAGTCCCAGCGGCTGCAATTTGTCGTGGATGATGTTGAGCAGGTGATGGTTGTTCAGAGCGTAAATCTTAATGAACATGTCATAATCACCTGTTGTGTAGTGGCATTCCACAATCTCTGGAATGTTCCTCAATTCGTTAACCACCTCGTCGAACGACTCTGGAGTTCTAAGGTTGAGCCCGATGTATGCACATGTCTCATAGCCAATCTTCTCAGGGTCGATGATGAATTGCGAACCCTTAATCACGCCAAGATTGATGAGTTTTTGTATGCGCTGATGAATCGCGGCACCACTGACATTGCATGTTCTCGCCACCTCAAGGAAGGGAACGCGAGCATCTTCTGCTATCATGCGCAGAATCTTCTTGTCTAATGAATCTAAACTGTGATGTCCCATTATGTTTTCTTTTAAGTTTCGACAAAGATAACAATAATATTCGATTTTACAAGCATTTTATCGAAGTTTTTAAGTATTTTATCACGAAAAAAGGCATATTTGTAATTATTCTTACAAAAAAGACATTATTATTAAGGTTTCAATAAAATAAAAAAGAATTAAATGTTTTTGTATTCCCAACGATTTGCACTACCTTTGCAAACACATAACTCTAAACATTAAACACTAAACATCATTATGTTGAGAAGAATAAAGACTGTGCTGATGATGCTAATGCTCGTTATTAATGTCGGCATGGCACAGACAGACAGCATGGCGATAACCGACCGTCTGGACTCTATAGCCAACGAGCAACTGATGATTGGCGTTGACAGCGACTATGCCGACGTGGCAGCACAACCCCAATCGTTGCACCAACAACTGAAGACGAAGTTCATTGAGGGCAACGCCGGCTTCATGGGTCTCGTGGCACTGGCACTAGTTCTTGGTCTGGCGTTCTGCATAGAGCGGATTATCTATCTCAGTCTTAGTCATATAAACGCCAAGAAACTGATGACCGATATCGACAAGAAAGTTGAAGCGGGCGACATTGAAGGGGCGAAAGAACTGTGCCGTAACACGCGAGGTCCCGTGGCATCTATCTGCTATCAAGGACTGATGCGCATCGACGACAGCATCGACGAGATAGAACGCTCGATAGCATCCTACGGCTCGGTGCAGTCGGCAAATCTTGAAAAAGGCTGTTCGTGGATTACTCTTTTCATAGCCATCGCTCCGTCTCTCGGATTCCTGGGAACGGTAATCGGCATGGTTATGGCGTTCGACCAGATTCAGATGGCCGGCGACCTTAACGCGAGTGTGGTGGCAGCAGGAATGAAAGTGGCACTCATCACCACCATCTTCGGTATCATCGTGGCACTGATTCTGCAAGTGTTCTACAACTATATTCTCTCCAAGATAGAGCATCTGGTGAGCCAGATGGAAGAGTCGGCGATAACAATGCTCGACATCATCATGAAGTATAAGTTAAGAAAATGAAGACACTGACAATATCATCGCGCGTGCTGATGGTGCTTGTTGGCATCATTGCGGTGGCGTTCGGCGCATTCTACCTCATAGGGTATGACAACCCCTACGAGGAGAACCCCTCATTCAATGCACCGAAACTGACAAATGTCATACTCATCATATCCTATCTGCTCATCATCGGCACCATCCTACTGACAGTCTTTTCGCTTGTGATGGCATTCCGCAACCGAAACAAGAGCGCAGCGGTGGTAAACAACGTACCAGCGGCTCGCATAGCATACATCGTCTCGGGCAGTGTAGTGCTGTTGCTTGTGCTGACATTCCTGTTCGGGTCGTCAGCCCCGATGACTATCAATGGCAAGCAATACGCACAGACACTGTGGCTGAAGACTGCCGACATGTTCATTTTCACCGCTCTGGCAATGCTCGTTGCAGCAATAGCAGCGGTAGCATACTCTTCACTCAACAAACGCTAAGCACCAAGAATGAAACTCTTCAGGAGAAAGCGCGAGGTTCCCTCGCTTAACACCACAGCGACAGCAGACATCTCGTTCATGCTGCTCATACTGTTCCTCGTCACGACATCAATGGATGCTGACAAGGGACTGCAGAGACAGTTGCCGCCAATGGACAACCGCGAAGAGGCTACCGTTGACGTGAGCCAAGAGAACATTCTGCAACTGGAACTCACGGCAGACAACCAGTTGCTGATAGACGAGAAGGCATCCACAACAAAGCAACTGAGGCAAAGGGTTATGGATTTCGTAGAGAAGAGCCGCGACCGCGAGCATCACATCATCTCGCTGAAAGCCAACCGCGAGGCAAAATACGATGCTTACTTCAACATTCAGAACGAGATAGTGGCTGCATATCACACTCTGCGCAACCGCGCGGCTCAGCAATACTACCACCGCTCGTACGACGAATGCTCGAAAGAGCAACGCGAACGACTGCGGCAACTATACCCTCAACGCATAGCAGAAGGATATGGGGGAAATGACAAATGACAATCGCACTATGCGCGACAACCCTTAATCAGACACTCGTAACTCGTAATTAGTATATGTTTCGCAGACATAATAGAAAGGTGCCAGGACTGAACACAGCATCGCTGCCCGACCTGATATTCACCGTACTGTTCTTTTTCATGATCGTGACCCACATTCGTCACGATGCGCCGAAGGTGGAATATCGTATTCCACAGGGAACAGAACTGCAGAAACTAACCAAGAAATCGGCTGCAACATATATCTATATAGGAAGACCCATCATGCAGTTGCAGAAAAAAAAAGGCACTGCTGTGAAGGTGCAGATGAACGACAAATATGTCACGCCAGACGAGATTACCGACTACGTCATTGACGAGCGCACCCGCATGATGCCTGAGGACCGTCAGCAGATGACGGTGAACCTCAAGGCTGACCGCAATGCCGACATGGGAACAATTATCGACGTAAAGCAAGCGCTACGCCGTGCCAATGCTCTCCGCATCAGTTATTCGGCAGAGAGAGCACCGAAAAGCAAAGAATAAGACTATTTTTTAAGGAAGTCGAGACTGAAGAGTTTCTCCTTCATTTTCTCCTTGTCGGTGGTGAAAACATGGTTGAACACACCGACAGACGTGGTAGATGTCTTGCCATTGAACGTTATCTGGCATGTGCTGAACACGAAGTAGTTGTTGTAGTACAACTGCGACTCCAGATAGTTTTGTGCCAGCGAGCCGATAGCCACCTTGCCAACCATTCCCCAACCAGAATTAGTGTCGAGACCAATATCTGATGCGGCATCGCTCATCAGTCCGTTCACCTCGTTCATCACAGCATCCACATGCTGCTGCTTGGTAGGACATGTGAACACAAGTCCTGCTACAATCACAGCCAAGAACAGTAAAAATACAAGAAACTTTTTCATATATTGCTGATTATTTAGAAGTTTTGAAGTATCAGAGTTCAGTTATTTACATGTTGCTACGTCTCCATCGTCATTGGAATTACCGCAAAGACAGGTTAAACCATATTCGTAGGAACACCCGAAATAAAGGCACGGAGATTATCTGCTGCAATATGTATAAGTCGTATGCGTGCCTCACGCGATGCCCACGCAATGTGAGGAGTGATGAAGGCATTAGGACACGCGAACAGCGGATTGTCTGCTGATGGAGGCTCCGACGTAAGCACATCGGCACAGAACGCTCCCACCCTACCCTCTTTCAGGGCTGCCGCCATATCATGCTCGTTGACTAACGGGCCGCGACCGGTGTTAACCACCATCACGCCTTTCTTCATCCTTGCTATGCTCTCGGCGCATATCATCTCGCGTGTATTGTCGGTCAGAGGACAATGCAATGTTATGACATCAGCGCACTGGAACAGTTGGTCCATCGTCACCTTATTTATATATACAGGCAGTTGCTCTTGTGCTTTTGATGTCTGCGCCACCACCTTCATGCCAAACGCATGGGCGATACCTGCAACAGCACTGCCAATGTTGCCAAGACCCACGATGCCGAGCGTCTTTCCGCAGAGTTCCATGACAGGAGTGTCCATCCAGCAGAAGTCCTCTGAACGTGCCCATCGCCCCTTGCGGTTCTCCTCGGCATAATGGTCAACGTGCATCGCTGCGTTTAGTATGTGCGCAAAAACCATCTGTGCCACACTTTGTGTGCTGTATGCAGGAATGTTAGTGACCACGATTCCACGCTTGTGTGCAGCCTCAACATCCACAACATTATATCCTGTGGCAAGCACGCCGATATATTTAAGACCTGGCAGACGGCAGATAACATCTTCAGACATTATCACCTTGTTCGTCAGCACCGCCTCCGCATCCTTGCACCTGTCAACAGTTTCGCCTGGACATGTGCGGTCATACACCACAACATCGCCCAGCGCTTCAATCTCTTTCCACGACAAATCGTTCTGCACGGCAGTATATCCGTCAAGTACAACTATCTTCATGACCTTGCTATCTGCGAAAAAAGACTTCCTTGGGGGGAAGTCTTTTTATGATTATCAGCGGAGAGAGGGGGATTCGAACCCCCGAATCGGTTTCGCCGATTACACGCTTTCCAGGCGTGCCTCTTCAGCCACTCGAGCATCTCTCCTTTTGTTTTGCGGTGCAAAATTACGGTTTATCTTTCAAAAAACATAACGATTGCAGAGATTTTTTCGTTTCCCGAAGATAAAAAGCCATTAATCGCCCACGCCGAACACTCGCTTCACGTTCTCGTTTGTCTGCCGTGCCACCTCTACCTCGTCAACGCCAAGGCTCTCGGCAAGTTTCTTCATTACATACACGACGTATGCACTTTCGTTGCGTTTGCCTCGCATGGGCACTGGTGCCATGTAGGGGCTGTCGGTCTCAAGCACAATGCGAGAGAGCGGAACACCCTGCAACACCTCTGGCAAATGGCTCTTCTTGAAGGTCAACACTCCACCTATGCCGAGCACAAAACCCTCGAACTGCAACAGTTCGGCAGCCTCTTTCTCGTTGCCCGTGAAGCAATGGAACACCCCGCCAGGCAGTTCCGAAGCATATTTCTTCAGCACGTGCACCATCTCGTTCTGCGCCTTCCGGCAGTGAATCATCAGCGGCAGACGTGTCTCGACAGACCATTTCACCTGTTCCTCGAACGCATCCAACTGCTCGTCGGCAAACTCCCGGCTCCAATAATAGTCGAGACCTACCTCACCAACGGCAATGAAAGGGGTATCTGACGAAAGCGAAGAATCCAATATATGTCTCATTTTGGCAAGCACTTCTTTATAGTCGGAACGCACTTCCTCGGGGTGAAGACCTATCATGGGATAGCAATAACCGGCATATTCCCTGCTCATTGCCACCACCCTATCCACCGAAGGCAGGTCGATGGCAGGCAGAAACACCTTGGCGACACCCGCTTCTCGGGCGCGCTCAATCATCTCATGGCGGTCATCCGCATACTCCTCACCGTCGAGATGAGCGTGAGTATCTATTATATTAATATAGGTGTTCCTCATGTCTGCGATAGTAATAAACCACTCCGTACTTGCGGCACTCGGCATAGCGCACCTCTGGAGGTTCGTTCTCGAAACGTTTCTCTACCTGATTCCACAAATCCAGCAATATGTCGTCAACTTCGGGTCGCAACATCTGGATGTTCTCCAGCGCCTTTGCCGACTGCTCCTGCAGTGATTTTTGCGAGTTATACTGCTCGCGGAAGATGTCGAGATGTGTCGAAACCATTCCTATCGAGGGGTTGTATATCGGTCGGCCGCCCGCCTTCACACGTCTCTTCTCTCCCTCCACGATTTTCTCTCCCCACGAGATGACGCTCTCTGCCGCTTTCAGCGATGGCACTGCCGTCTGGTCTTCGCTCATGCCATAGTATGTTAGCATGGAGCGTTTCATCTCTCCGCGCTCTATGGTCATCAGCAACACCTGTATGAAGTGGCTGACATAGATGGTGGCGTTGCGCATCAGACGATCCATCTTCGGCGCGTTTCTCGTCTGCGCAGCCATCCTCATCTTGTACTGTTCGCATGCTGTCAGCAGCCGGTCGTATGCCGGCTGTGCGCGGTTCAGCGTTTTCCAGTCGATGAAACGGTTCTGAACGGTGTAAACATTGTTGTTCTCGAGCACCGTCTTCAATGCTTTCAGACGTGCCGAGTCGGTTTTGGGGAGTCGTCGGTAGGGCATTATTAATTACGAATGTGGAATTACGAATGTGGAATTACTTTTCTCTTTTCATCATCTCGTGTGTATAGGCGATAAGTTCCTGCTTGCGCTCCTCGGGCACATTGACGCGTGCCAGATACTGAGTGCTCTGAGCGAAGTAGTACTCTATTTTCTCCTTAGCCATGCGGTCGATGCCTATCTCGTTGTAAAGACGGGTGACGGCGGCTATTTTCTCGGCGGCATCAAACTGCTCTGCCGTTATCCACCGCGTGAGTTCCTCGCGCTGCTCTGCCGTAGCATGGTTGAACGCATTAATAAGCATAAACGTCTTCTTGTTGCTTGTGATGTCGCCGCCTATGGCCTTTCCGAACACGGCTGAGTCGCCATAAACATCAAGGAAATCGTCCTGCAACTGGAACGCAAGTCCTATCTGCTCGCCGAATTTATACAGGTTGTCGGCATCTTCGGCAGAAGCGTCGGCAAGAATAGCGCCCATCTTCACGGCGCATGCCAGCAAGACACTGGTCTTCAGGCGTATCATCTCGATATACTCAGCCTCGGTTACGTCGGTGCGATTCTCAAACTCCATGTCGTACTGCTGTCCCTCGCCTATCTCGAGTGCCGTCTCGGTGAACAGCGAGAGCACCTCTGCAAGTTTTTCCTTAGGACATTGCGCCATGCGCTCGTATGCCAGCACCAGCATCGAGTCGCCCGAGAGTATCGCCGTGTTGGCATCCCACTTGCGGTGCACCGTCTCGTGTCCGCGTCGCAGGTCAGCATTGTCCATGAGGTCATCGTGCAGAAGCGTGTAGTTATGGTATGTCTCCAGCGCGCATGCCGACGAGAGGATGCTCTCTGGATTGTCCTTGAACATGTCGTATGCGAGCAGCATGAGCACCGGTCGCACACGTTTTCCGCCCATTGAGAGGACATATTTTATCGGTTCGTACAGGCTTTGTGGCTTGCGCTCGTAAGGCAACTGAGCCAGATAGTCGTTCACTAATTTCAGTATTTCTTCCGATGTTTTCATATCTTTGAGTTTATGATGTTTTATTCTTATTATGTGGAGTCATGGAGATAACTCCTTAACTCCATAACTCCTCACCCATTTCTATATCTTGAACACCACGGGAATGATGAAGAGCGTGCGGCACTTCTTGCCGTGGTCTTCACCGGGAGTCCACTTCGGCATCATGCGCATCACGCGCAGAGCCTCGTTGTCAAGGGCTGTGCCTGCCGACTTGGTGACCTTGAAATCGGTGAGAGTGCCGTCACGGTTGATTATGAACTGCACCATCACCTCGCCCTGCTGCTTCCGCGTCAGCGCCTGCTGAGGGTAGCGAAGATTTTGGGTGAGCCACTTCATCAGTTCCTTCGGACCGCCCGGGAACTCCGGCAGGCGCTCCACCACCTGGAAATGCAACGGGTTGTTAGGGTCGTCCTCCAGCGTTGGAGCCGTGGGGTCGTCGGGCGGAACCATTTCGTTCTTAGGTCCCTCGGTCTCGGTGTTTGTTATCTCTTGCGTCTTCTCGCCCTCCTCTTTAATATCAGTAGCCACCTCTTCCTCAACGATGTTCAGCCGTTCGGTGAGTGCCGGTGCCGGCACCATCGGCGCCGGAGCGTCATACTCCTGCTGTTCCTCGGGCGGCATCATCTCGTAGTCTTGTGCCATCTCGTCAAACTCGGTGTCGGCATTGCTGTCTTCAGCAGAACTGGAAGCAAACTCCAATGCCACCAACAGCAGCGCAAGAGCCACTATCAGGCCAAGAAGAAAACCCGTAGGTTTTCGGCGTTCGAGGTCGGCTTGTGCCGATTTCTTTACTTCCATAACACTAAACTACGTTTTTCTGCGTTATTATATTGTGTTTTGTCACATCGTGACGGGCGCAGAATGTTAAGAATGCGACTCTCGCAGACGTGCCGCGAGGCTCTTCGCACTATTTTTCTGCAAAAATAACACACTTATTTGAAAAAAGGTATATCTTTGTATTAAAATTATAGAAAGTAGATGAAAAAAGTTGTTTTTTCAGTTCTGATGACCCTCCTTGCCACCATTGCGGCGGCGCAAGAGAGCCAAACGGAATATAATTTCCTGCGACTGCCCGTCAGCGCTCATGCCGGCGCACTCGGAGGAGACAACATCACCATAATAGAAGACGACCCCTCGCTGATGTTCAACAACCCGGCACTGCTCGGCTCGGTGAGCGACAAAACCGTGAATCTTAACTTCATGACATACATGAAGGGGTCGTTCACCGCCAGCGCATCGTTCAACAAGGCAATCAACGAGCGTGCCGAAGTGGGCGCAATGGCACAGTTCGTCAACTACGGCACAATGAAAGAGATGGACGAGCACAACGTACAGACGGGAGAGTTCTCGGCGAAGGACATCGCCATCAGCGGCGTTTTCAGTTACGAACTCACACAACGGCTCGTGGGAGGTATCACTGCCAAGTTCATCACTTCATATATCGGCGACTACAACTCCATTGCCATGGGCGTGGATTTGGGACTCAACTACTACGACCCCGACCGTGAATGGTCTATATCGGCAGTGGCAAAGAACCTGGGAGGACAACTGAAAGCATACGACGACAACTATGAGAAAATGCCCATCGACGTGCAGGTGGGTGTGTCGAAACGCCTCGTCGGCTCGCCTTTCCGACTCTCGGCGACGCTCGTTGACCTTAACCATTGGGACTATAAGTTCATCAACCACCTCGTGGCGGGCGTTGACATCATACTCTCACCGCAAATATATTTTGCAGCAGGATACAACTTCCGCCGCGCCGACGAGATGTCAATCATTGCCACAGACGAGGAGAAAGGCAGCAGCCACATGGCTGGATTGTCGCTCGGAGCAGGTCTGATGCTCGACCGTTTCAAACTCTCGCTCGCCTACGCCAAGTATCATGTGTCGTCCAGTTCGCTAATGGTGAACGTCTCATTCAGCCTCTAACGGAACCCCACTCATAACCTTTTGGTTTTCAATTAGATACAAACGGGGTAACAAAGTTAATAAGATTGTTCGACAAAGTTAATAAGATTGTTCGACAAAGTTAATAAGATTGTTCAACAAAGTTATTAACTTTGTCTCCCTGTTTGATATACCTTGCAATCCCACTTGTATCTAATGGCAAAACAAGGAGCCAAAAGTGAAATTATAAAAGGTCATTTGTGAGTTATTGTTTTTTTCATTACCTTTGCAGAAAAATAAGTTTCTAAGGATATGAAAAAGATTACTATTGCTATTGACGGGCACTCTTCGTGCGGAAAATCGACCATGGCGAAAGACCTTGCCAAGGCCATCGGATATGTGTATGTTGACACCGGCGCGATGTATCGTGCCGTAACTCTCTACGCATTGCGCAACAATTTCTATACCGCTGAGGGCGAGATAATGACCGAGGAACTGAAGGCGAAGATGCCGGAGGTGGTTATCTCGTTCAAGTTCAACGCCGAGACGGGGAAACCTGACACCTATCTCAACGACGAACTCGTGGAAAAGGAGATACGCGGAATGGAGGTATCAAACCGCGTCAGCGCTGTGGCGGCACTGCCATTTGTGCGAGAGGCTCTTGTGGCTCAGCAGCAGCGCATGGGCAAGGAGAAAGGTATTGTGATGGACGGCCGCGACATCGGCACCGTAGTTTTTCCCGATGCCGAACTAAAAGTCTTTGTTACCGCATCGGCAGAAGTGCGCGCCCAGCGTCGCTACGACGAACTGAAGGGCAAGGGAATGGAAGCCGACTACGACGAGATTCTCAAGAACGTGCAGGAGCGCGACTATCTCGACAGCCATCGCGAGGTGTCACCGCTGCGCAAGGCTGACGATGCCCTGGAACTCGACAACAGTCACATGACCATTCCAGAGCAAAACGCATGGCTCATGGAAAGATACTTGGAGCGGACGAAATAAATGTAGAATGTAGAGTGTAGAATGTAGAATTATGATTACCACTATGAGCCATGCTCCAAGGCTTGTTCTTGAAATGTAATCATAATTCTACATTCTACACTCTACATTCTAAGTTCTAAGTTCTACACCAACCTCTTTAGCCATTTTCCTTTGAATATTCTGACGAGGAAAATGGTGCCTCGGAACGTGAGTTCTATAGCCATCGCAAACCAGACTCCTTGCAAACCGTAGCGCGGGGCAAGGTATGCTGCAAGCGTAAGGCGCACTATCCACATCGAGCCAAGGTTCATCAGCGCAGGGCGCAACGTGTCGCCGGCACCCACACAGATGCTGTAACTCACGATGGCAGCAGCGAAGAATGGCTCGGCAAACGCCTCGATGCGGAGCACCGTGGTACCCAACTGACGTATCTCCTCAACAGGAGAGAGGAACCCAATCATCTCCGGCGCAAAGACATACATCACCACTCCCATGAAAGCCATCACCGCCATGCCGAGGAATACGGTCATGCGGGCAAACGACTTGGTAAGACCATACTGCCCGGCACCGATACTCTGCCCCACAAGTGTTGTGGCTGCCTCGCCGATTCCATATCCCGGCATATAGCACAGACTCTCGGCGGTGACCGCAAACGAGTTGGCGGCAATGGCAAAGACACCAAGTGGAGCAACAATAATGGTGCTCACAATCTGCGCTCCGCCCATAAGCATCGACTGCGCTGCCATCGGCGACGCTATCTTCAGCGCGTTACGCACATAGTCGCCCACCCAACGGAAAGGCTCGTCGATACGTCTCAGAGCAAGTATCTTGCTGCGGAATATGGCGAAATAGGCCTGACCCAGCGCCCCGATGGTAACAGCGATGGCCGTTCCGATGGCCGCTCCGAGCACGCCAAGACCGAACACAAATATAAAGATGTAGTTGAACGCCACGTCGAGGATGCACATTACGATGCTCATAACACTCGGTATGCGCATGTCGCCCGAACTCTTGAGCATCGCTCCGGACAGACTTGACAACTGGAAAAACGGCATTATGAACATGAACACCATGAAATAGACCGTGGCATCGTGCGCTATCTCCTCGCCGCCACCAAGCCAGTAAGGCAGCCGAGGACTGATGATGACACCGGCAAGAGCCACGCAAAGACTGAAGAGAAGCGTGCAGATGATGGCATGACGGAACACGGCGCGCGCCTTGACGAAGTCGTTGGCACCGATGAAATGTGCCACCTGGACCGAGAATCCCATTGAAGTGGCGCCCGTAATGCTGCCGAAGAGCCACGTCGATGACTCCACGAGGCCGATGCTTGCCGACTCGTTGGCACCCAGATGACCCACCATGGCAGCGTCGATGTAGAACATCAGCACGCTGGTCATCTGTGCAAGAATGCCTGGCACACTGAGGAGGACAATCAGACTCATTTTCTGCCTGCCCGTCATCTGCTGTTTGTTGCGAATCATCTCAAGCAGAGAGTCGCTCTTCTTCTTCGAGAACATCAGTATTAGGTTTGGGTTGCGAAGTTACAACTTTTCGCTCGAATGACAAAATATAAATGCAAAAAACGGGCGACATCCTTTGATAGAAGTCGCCCGTTGTTGTATGTTCCTGAAAAAACCTTACCTTATCGGAATATGGTTTATCGGTTCTCTACTTTCTTGTCCATTACAAAGCCGGCTGCAGCAAAAAGCGTGAGCACGGCGCAAAGTGTTGTAATACTCATTGTAATATCCTTTCTTTACTTTAAAATGAAAGACTGCGCCTCACGGTGCAGTCATATTTATATTCACAGTCTTTTTCCTTTTTAATTGCCGGAGGCTCCCCCCCCAGCATCGTGTTATCCTTAATCCAATCTTCGTCTTTACCTTATCAACTATCAACCTATTGTCCTTAACAATCTTACTTACCTATTCACTAACCTAAATCTATGTTTTCTCTATAACTAATCCCTAATCTTTTTTACCTTACTAATACCTTTTTCTGAATTGCAATGCAAAGTTATGAATGTTTGTAATATCTACAATAAAAAAGTGGCAGAATCGTCAGAAACTGCCACTTTTATTGACTTAAATCAATGTTGTGTGCGAACACAACGCCGTTTTTTTGCTCTTTTATGTGCTTATTTGCTACTTGTTCTTGAACGAGACCAGCGTGATGTCGAACACCAAAGTGCTGTATGCGGGTATCGCAGCGTTCGACGTGCTGTTCTTATAGCCAAGAGCATAAGGGATGTAAACGCGCCAGCGGTCGCCCACATGCATCTTCTGCAGCGCCGTGATGAAGCCGTCAACAGTGCCGGACACAGTCATTTCGACAGGCATCATGGCGTCAAGGTTGTACTCCCCGTACCAAGAGGAATCGAACTGATAGCCCAGTGGGAAGTTGTCTGACGGCATCAGGTTGCCCCTGTAATGAATTGTCACCTCGTCAGAGTAGAGCGGACATTCTGTCCCTGTGCCCTCCTTGAGCACCTCAACCACGATATGGTCGTCGGGCGCGGTGGCTGCGCTCTCCTCCTTACTCCATGAGGTGTAAGTCCTCCATGTGCCACTGGTAGAGCCTTTCGCCTTGTTGTAGAGGTTGTTGAAGTAGGTCTCGTTGCGCTCTTTCCAGTTGTCGAACTCCCCTTCATTGCCTTCTTCCTCGCTGCATGAGAACATGCAGAGAGACAAGAGGGCAACTATTATTGCTATGGTCTTTTCTTTTCTCATTATGTTTGCTGTTTATTGCAATTTCTTCAGCAGCGAAGCGATGCTCACCTTGTCCTCGATGAGTGCGCTCAACTGGTCGATGCTCACGCGCTCCTGCTCCATAGTGTCGCGGTTGCGCAGTGTGACGCAGTTGTCGTTCAGCGTGTCATAGTCAACGGTAACGCAGTACGGAGTGCCTATTGCGTCCTGACGGCGGTAGCGTTTTCCTATGGTGTCCTTCTCGTCGTATGTGCAGTTGAAGTGGAACTTCAGTGCGTCGATAATCTCGCGAGCCTTCTCTGGCAGTCCGCCTTTCTTGACGAGAGGCAGCACGGCGAGTTTAATCGGTGCGAGCGCAGCGGGCAGTTTCAGCACCACGCGTGTCTCTCCGTTCTCCAGTTGCTCCTCGGTGTAAGCGTGGCACATTATTGAGAGGAACATACGATCAACGCCAATAGAAGTCTCAATGACATACGGTGTGTAACTCTCGTTGGTCACCGGGTCGAAATACTTTATCTGCTTGCCTGAATACTTCTCGTGCTGAGAGAGGTCGAAGTTGGTGCGTGAGTGGATGCCCTCAACCTCCTTGAATCCGAATGGCATGTGGAACTCGATGTCGGTGGCGGCATTTGCATAGTGAGCCAGTTTCTCGTGGTCGTGGAAACGATAGTTCTCTGCGCCGAAGCCCAGTGCCTGATGCCACTTCATTCGTGTCTCCTTCCACTTCGGGAACCACTCAAGTTCGGTGCCAGGCTTTACGAAGAACTGCATCTCCATCTGCTCGAACTCGCGCATACGGAAGATGAACTGTCGTGCAACAATCTCGTTTCGGAACGCCTTACCTATCTGTGCGATGCCGAAAGGAATCTTCATGCGGCCCGTCTTCTGCACATTCAGATAGTTGACGAAGATGCCCTGAGCCGTCTCCGGACGCAGATAAACCTTCATCGAGTTGTCGGCAGAGGCACCCATCTCGGTAGAGAACATGAGGTTGAACTGACGAACGTCGGTCCAGTTCTTTGTTCCTGAAATAGGACAAACGATGCCTTCGTCGAGAATAATCTGCTTCAGTTCCTCCAGGTCCATAGCATTCATCGCGGCAGCATAACGCTCGTGCAGGGCGTCGCGCTTCTGCTGGTTCTCCAACACGCGTGGGTTGGTCTCGCGGAACTTCTGCTCGTCAAAACTGTCGCCAAATCTCTTGGCAGCCTTCTGAATCTCTTTCGCAATCTTTTCCTCATACTTTGCTATCTGCTCCTCGATGAGAACATCGGCGCGATAGCGCTTCTTTGAGTCGCGGTTGTCGATGAGCGGGTCGTTGAAAGCGTCAACATGTCCGCTGGCTTTCCATATTGTGGGGTGCATAAAGATGGCGCTGTCGATACCAACGATGTTGTCGTGCAGGAGCACCATCGACTTCCACCAGTATTGCTTGATATTATTCTTCAGTTCAACGCCGTTCTGTCCGTAGTCGTAAACTGCGGCAAGGCCGTCATAGATCTCGCTTGAAGGGAACACAAAGCCATATTCCTTGCAATGAGATACAATCTTCTTAAAAACGTCTTCTTGTGCCATGTTTAATTAGGTTTATTCGAATAATTGGCTGCAAAGTTACAAATAATAATTGAAAAATGTAAACTGATGATTGAGAATTAAGAAATATTTCATATCTTTGTAGCGAAATGATGACCATCTATATTAAAACTAAACCAAATAAGACATGAAAAGACTATTATTTATCCTATTTATGACAATGTTTATAGCAGGTGCTGCCAACGCACAAAACGACTGCTGCGGCAAGAAAAAGGACTCAAAGGAATGCTTCAAGGGCAAGAAATGCTGCGAGGGAGAGGCACAGGCAGCCGCTCCGAAGGCAGTAAGTTTCGAGTTCAACGAGCCTTCTGGAATGAGGATGTTCGCGGACAACGAGGGCAACCGCTACACCACCCCAGGCGAACTGTCGCTGAAGAAAGAGGCCGACGGCAACACGCTCTTCGTGCGCCGAGGCATCAAGAAGGCCACCATCATGGTTGACGACAGCGTGATGTGTCGCGTTGGCGAGATGATTGTGCGCTACAAGGTGGAGGAGAACCGTGGAAACTACAACGATTCAGAAGTTTTCGTGACCGACGTCGGCAGTTATGGCTTCTCCGCAAAACTTGAAGGCGGAAAACTGTTTTGGGGAAGTTATCCAAGTTTCTACGAGGTTAGAGACAAAGAGAAGATGGAACGCTACCAGGCATTAAGAAGCGGCGTGAATGAGATTAGCGGCTACTTGCAGTCGCTGGTGCCTGAAGAGATGCTGAAATAGGCCACAAGCAAACGACCAGAAACCAACAATCACACACATAAACAAATAAAATGAAAACGATGAAAAGAATGACTTATGCACTTTGTATGATAGCGCTTGCGCTGCTGGTTTTCTCGTGCTGTTCTCTGAAGAATGGCAACGGCGGCGGCAAGGGCGGCGACACCGATGTGGTGAACATTAACGATGTGAAGGTGGCGCCAGAGGAAATGGTGACCTACTACAACTTCTCTACGGCATCAGGAATGATGTGTTACACCGACGACAACGGCGAAAGATACACCAACGAGGGCGAGATAACGCTTCAGAAGACCGACAACGGAGGCATGATATATAGAAGATACGAGTATGTGAAGCGCGACTCTGTGGCCGTTGGCGACAGCGTTTTCATGCATGTGAGCAAGATGGTGAAAGCCTATAAGATGAAGGAGAACCAAGACAGTTACACCGACTCGGACATCTTTGTCACCGATGTGGGACCGTGGGGATGCAACATCACCCTTGAGGATGGCACTTACATATCGGGCTCGGTGATAGTAGCGTTCGAGGTGAAGGACAAGAAACGCATGCAGAGATGCGACGACTTCAGCAAGGCGGTGAGCGCAATTAACGCCTACATCTATTCACATATAAAGCGATAGGCCGTCAACAGCACTCGCAGAGACATGCTTTCACGTTGCGAAAGATGTCCTTTGGCAATGCGAAAGATGCCTTTTGGCAACCTCAAAGATATACATCTGGCACCCCCAAAGATATACTTTCGGGGTGCCATTTCATATAGTTGGCGCAATAGGTAGTTAAAAGTGGCACTCGCAATGCGCCCGTTTTATACAAAAAAACATAATCTTTCGTTTGTTTCCAAGATTTTTATTAAATTTGCACTCGCAACATTTTTCTTGAGAACAACTAATCAATCATGGACGACGATATAAAGGATATTACCCAAAACGAAGAGAACGAAGCCGTGGAGGACGGCAACAACGAAGAGAACAACGAGGCTCAGGTAGAGCAGGAAGCCACTGACGACGTCACGAGCATCCACTCAGACTACCGCCCCGTGAACCGTTTCGACGCCTCCGCGGTGCACCATCTGAGCGGAATGTACCAGAACTGGTTCCTCGACTACGCCTCATACGTAATTCTGGAGCGTGCCGTGCCGCACATCGAAGACGGTCTGAAGCCCGTGCAGCGACGCATTCTGCACTCGATGAAGCGCATGGACGACGGCCGATATAACAAGGTGGCGAACATCGTGGGACACACAATGCAGTTCCACCCTCACGGCGACGCCTCCATAGGAGATGCCCTGGTGCAACTCGGACAGAAAGACCTGCTGGTGGACACTCAAGGCAACTGGGGCAACATTCTTACCGGTTCATCGGCTGCGGCGCCACGATATATAGAGGCACGATTGTCGAAATTCGCTCTTGATGTGGTCTTCAACCCCAAGACAACGGAGTGGAAGATGAGTTACGACGGGCGCAACAAGGAGCCGATAACGCTGCCCGTGAAGTTCCCGTTGCTCTTAGCGCAAGGCGCAGAGGGCATCGCCGTGGGACTGTCCTCAAAGATTCTGCCACACAACTTCAACGAACTGTGCGACGCCGCGATAAGTTATCTTCGTGGCGAACCGTTCGTGCTCTACCCCGACTTCCCGACAAGCGGAAGCATAGACGTGTCGAAATATAACGACGGACAGCGCGGAGGCTCGGTCAAGGTGCGTGCAAAAATTGAGAAACTCGACCAGAAGACGCTCGTCATCCGCGAGATTCCGTTCTCCAAGACATCAGAGACGCTGCAAGACTCGATAGTGAAAGCCATAGAGCGCGGCAAGATAAAGGCGCGCAAGGTGGAAGACCTGACCGCCGCAGAGGTGGAGATTCAGGTGCATCTGGCACCCGGAGTGTCGAGTGACAAGACCATTGACGCACTCTATGCCTTCACCGATTGCGAGATAAGTCTGTCGCCCAACTGCTGCGTTATAGAAGACAACAAACCCTGCTTCCTCACCGTCAGCGACGTGCTGCGCCACTCGGTTGACCGCACGATGTCGCTGCTGCGCATGGAACTCGAGATTCGCAAGGGCGAACTTGAAGAGCAATTGTTCTTCGCCTCGCTTGAGAAGATATTCATTGAGGAGCGCATCTACAAGGACAAAGGGTTCGAGACGGCAGAGAATCTGGACAAGGTTGTGGCACACATCGACAAGAGGCTGGAGCCTTTCAAGCCAAAACTCATACGCGAGGTGACACGCGACGACATTCTGCGTCTGCTCGAAATAAAGATGCAACGCATACTGAAGTTCAGCAAAGACAAGGCCGACGAACTGATGGCTCGCATCAATGCCGAACTGAAGGAGATTGCTCACGACCTGGCACACATGACCGACGTGACCATCAACTGGTTCACCTTCGTCAAAGAGAAGTACGGAAAAGACTTCCCGCGCCGCACCGAGATACGCAACTTCGACACCATTGAGGCGGCCAAGGTGGCAGAGGCCAACGAGAAACTCTACATCAACCGCACCGAGGGATTCATCGGAACAGGACTGAAGAAGGACGAGTTCGTGTGCAACTGCTCTGACATCGACGACGTGATACTGTTCTATCGCGACGGAAAGTTCAAGGTGGTGAAGGTGGCTGAGAAGATTTTCGTGGGCAAGAACGTAATACACGTCGGAATATTCAAGCGCGGCGACAACCGCACCGTATATAATATGGTGTATCGCGACGGAAAGGCGGGAGCCTATTACATCAAGAGATTCTCAATACCTTCGGTCACCCGCGAGCGCGAATACGACACAACGAGAGGCACGGCAGGCAGCCGCGTGGTTTATTTCACTGCCAACCCCAACGGCGAGGCAGAGGTGATAAAGGTGGCGCTGCAACCTTCGGCATTCCGAAAGAAACTCTTCATGGACAAGGATTTCAGCGAGATAAGCATCAAGGGACGCGGAGCGGCAGGACGACTGCTGACCAAGGTGCCCGTGACACGCATCACGCTGAAGAGCCACGGACACTCTACTCTCGGAGGACGCAAGGTGTGGTTCGACGAGGATGTACAGCGACTGAACTACGACGAGCATGGACGCTATCTCGGGGAGTTCAACGACGACGACCAGATTCTTGTCGTTCTTGACAACGGAGACTTCTACACCACCAACTTCGACCTTAACAACCACTACGAGACTAACATCAAGGTGATTGAGAAGTTCGACCCAAACAAGGTGTGGACAGCGGTGCTTTTCGATGCCGAGAACAACAACTACCTCTATCTGAAGCGCTTCCTCTTCGACGCGAAGAAGAACAAGCAGAACTATCTCGGCACAGAGGGAGACTCCAAGCCAATGCTTCTCACCAGTCAGGTTTATCCTCGCGTGAAGGTAACATTCGGCGGTGGCGATGCCTTCCGCGACCCTATGGAGATTGAGGCAGAGGAGTTTGTGGGCGTGAAAGGCTTCAAGGCTCACGGCAAACGCATCAGCACATGGACTATAGAGAGTGTTGAGGAACTGGAGCCGCTACGCTTCCCCGAGCCAGAAAACGACGAGGATGGCGACGAGGAAGAGGAGAACGGCAACGAGGAGAACATCAACGAAGAAGCACCTACTGCCGAAGCACCCGTCCAAACACGCCATTTTGAAGACGAGACAGGTCAACTAAGCCTTTTCCCCGATGAAGAATAACAGCATCATATCATTGTTCGTAGTGCTTGCATCGCTGATGCAGGCACTATGCGCTTTCGCCCAGGACAACACTGATGGCAGTCCGTCGCAAGCCCAAAAGCCGCGCACCGACATCACACACACCACGATGCTCGGCATCGGAGCAACACAGATTCTCGACACTTACATCTCGCCCGAGCATTACAACGGCACCGAACTGCGCTTCATCGACCACACCCAGCGACGCAAGACAGCCAGTCCACTATGCTGCGATGCCATCGCAGCCCCAACCGATTACCGCCACTGGAGCACCGACATCACACACCAGGCATACTTCTCGTTCACCTCTCCGCGGAGCGATGACAACGACAATCTGGCTGGACTGTACACTCTCACCATAGGGAAGCACCGCCATTGGGACTTCCTCGGCAACCGCCTGCATCTCAAAGCAGGAGCCGCGACAGAGGCAGGCATAGGTTTCCTCTACAACACACGCAACGGAAACAACCCCGCCCAACTGCGACTGGGGCTAAACATAGCGCCTTCTGCCACCGCAGCCTACGACTTCATGATGTTCAACAAGCGGTTTACTCTCGACTATGGAGTGCAGATTCCGCTGCTCGGAGTAATGTTCATGCCACACTACGGACAGTCGTATTACGAGATATTCACACGCGGCAACTACGACCACAACGTAGTGCTCTCCCACCCTTTCAACACTCCCTCGATGCGGCACGCACTCACCCTGCAACTGCATCTCAAGAAAGTGTCGGTCCGACTGGGCTATCTCGGCGATTACCAGCAGGCCGATGTGAACAATCTGAAGTATCATAACTACTCCCACATGGTGGTCTTCGGCATCACGCGCCGCTTACATATAGTAAACCATTAAGGCTATGAAACGCTACATTATTTATATATTGATGCTCGGCATGTTCTGCTCCTGCGTTGACGAGGAGCAGTACGACGATTCCCCGCGAGGCAACTTCGAGGCATTGTGGCGAATCTTCGACGAGCACTACTGTTTCTTCTCATACAAGAAAGCGGAATATGGACTCGACTGGGACGCCATTTATCAGAAGTACGCTCCGCAGTTCTCAAGCCAGATGAGCGACTCGCAGATGTTCGAGGTGATGGCAAACATGCTGTCCGAACTGCGCGACGGGCATGTCAACATATACAGCACGTTTGACGTGGCGCGCAACTGGTCGTGGCACGAAGACTATCCCCAGAACTACAGCGACTCGCTGATGCGCATCTATATGGGCACCGACTACAAAATCGCTGCTGGTCTGGAGTATCGCACGCTCGACGACAACATCGGCTTCGTGAGGTACACTTCCTTCTCAAATGGCATCGGCGAGGGAAATCTGGACGCCGTATTCTCCGACCTTGCAACATGCAACGGACTGATAATAGACATCCGAAACAACAGCGGGGGCAATCTCACCAATGCCGAACAACTGGCGGCACGCTTCACCAACAAGGAGATTCTGGTGGGATACATGCAGCATAAGACAGGACGGGGGCACGACGATTTCTCTGCAATGGAGGAGCAACGGCTGAAACCCTCCAACGGTATGCGATGGCAAAAGCCCGTCGTGGTGCTCACCAACCGCACGGTGTTCAGCGCCGCCAACGAGTTTGTGAAATACATGAAGTGCTGTCCCGGCGTAACCATCGTGGGCGACAAGACTGGCGGAGGGGCAGGAATGCCGTTCTCGTCGGAACTGCCCTGCGGATGGTCGGTTCGTTTCTCGGCGTGCCCGATGTACGACCGTGACAAGAAATCCACCGAGTTTGGCATCGAGCCCGACCATCATGTGTCCATCACCTCTGCCGACTTCCTCGACGGAAAGGACACCATCATCGAGTTCGCCCGCACACTTTTTAAATAATAAGGTGGAAGGTTCTTTGCAAGCAAAGCGGCAAAGCCGAGCGGAGGGTGGAAGGTTGACGTGTGCGCTTCGCGCAGGTGGAGGGATGATGTAAGATGGAAGATAAATACCTCGTAATTCAACCTTAACACTCGCCTTTGGCGACACTTCAACCTTCGTAATTCAAAATTCGCAATTCAACCTTCATACTCGCCTTTGGCGACCCTTCAACCTTCGTAATTCAAAATTCGTAATTCAAAAATGATTACACTCGAGAACCTCTCCATAGGATATACGACCAAACATAGCCGAAAAATAGTGGCAGAAGGCATCAACGCCACGCTCAACTCGAGCGAACTGACATGCCTCATTGGCCCTAACGGCATCGGCAAAAGCACCCTGCTGCGCACCCTTAGTGCCTTTCAGCCGCCACTCGAAGGTAGCATCACCATCGACGGCAAGCGACTTGAAACGCTCACCGACAAGGAAGTGTCGCGACTCATTGGTGTGGTGCTCACCACAAAACCCGACGTTCAGAACATCACTGTCACAGAACTCGTAGGTCTGGGACGCTCTCCCTACACCGGATTCTGGGGCACTCTTAACGAGAACGACCGCGAAATTGTGGAAGACAGCATAACAAAGACTGGCATCACACACCTCGCCGGACGCATGATACAAACGCTTAGCGACGGCGAGAGACAAAAAGTGATGATAGCAAAGGCTCTGGCACAGCAAACACCGGTAATCTATCTCGACGAGCCAACGGCATTTCTCGACTATCCCTCGAAGGTGGACATGCTGATGCTTCTGCGCCAACTGGCTCACGAGACAGGGAAAACAATATTCCTCTCAACCCACGACCTCGAACTGGCTCTTCAACTGGCCGACCGCCTGTGGCTGCTCTCTGCCGCCACACAACTTGAGGTTGGAACGCCAGAGGAACTTGCTGAGTCGGGCTCTCTCTCAAGATTTATCGACGGAAAAGGCATTCATTTCCACCCCGAAACACTTACAATAAGCGTTGACAAATAAACTCACAATCTTAAAAAATCACTATCTCATGAAAGGTTTTATCAGGACTCTCGCGGCAGCAATGCTGCTCATCATGCCCCTCGGCATGCAAGCACAAGAAGAGAACGGATTCACAGAAATCAGTGTGGAAGAAGATTTCACGCATAACGGGTTCCAATGGTTCCGCAAGGCGCAACTGCTGTGCGCCGGAGACAATTCGAAAGAGAACGCCATGACCATAGGATGGGGAGGCATAGGAACACTCTGGGGACGCACGGCAATGACCGTCTATGTGGCAGAGAAGCATCACACGAAGCGCTTCATGGACCAGTCGGAGTACTTCACCGTGATGTCCTTCGGCGAAGATATGAGCAATGTGCTCGAATATATGGGCAGCCACAGCGGACGCGACGGCGACAAAGCAGCGGCGTTAGGACTGCACACGGCATACACAGCCAATGGAACACCCTATTACAAAGAGGCAACAATGGTCATCGAATGTAAAACAATGTACGCAGCACCATTCGACAAGGCGAACTTCAAGAGTGATGCCCCGAAGCGCATGTATGCTAACTTCCCTGCTGGAGTGCACACCGAGTACATCGGAGAGGTGGTAGGCGCATGGATCAAAGGCAATGTCTTTGCAGGCAATCCTGTGGTAAAGAACATCATGGAACGCAGAAGCATACGCAAATATATCGACCAACCAGTGGAACATGCTAAACTGGAGCAGATAGCAACATGCGGAATCAATGCGCCAAGCGGCAGCAACAAGCAGCCCTGGGAAATTCGCGTGGTGGAGGACTACAGCCTCATCCAGGCTCTCACAGACATCTACAAGAAAGCCAATCCCGATGCAGTGAGCCGCGACAAGAACTTCCGCAACATGTTCCGAAACGCTCCGAACATCATCTGCGTGGCAACACCCAAGGGCAGCGGACAACTTGACGCTGGACTGCTGGGCGAGAACATGATGCTCACAGCACAGGCTCTGGGACTCGGCACATGCTGCCTCGGAGGACCGGTAAGATTTCTCAACTCCTCGGAAGAGGCGAAACCATACATCAAACAACTGGGATTCAGCGAGGGTTACGAACTGCTTTACATCCTCGCTGTGGGCTATCCCGACGAACAGCCCGCCGCAAAGCCACGCGATGCATCGAAGGTGAAGTTCATAAAATAAAAAAACAGGCGCATTATTTGGTATTTATCCAAAAACACACTACCTTTGCACCACATTTCTAATGACAGAATATGACGTCTGCGCTTGTGGCGGAATTGGTAGACGCGCTAGACTTAGGATCTAGTGACTCCTGTCGTGTAGGTTCGAGTCCTATCAGGCGCACATGGGAAAACGGCAAGTGGCGGCAATGCGACTTGCCTTTTTTTCCTTTCCACAATAAGGTGTCTCTGCAAAGAGAATGATAATAACACAAAAAGACAATATTATTACACTCAATAAAAGAAACAATTATGAAAAAATTACTCATGATGGTTGCTGTCACCATGATGACATTAATCAGTGCACAAGCGCAGAAAATACAAGTCGTTGACAACGATGGCAATGGTATTCCACTGGTAAGCGTGTTGACCGAGAGCGGCACCTTTATCGGCACCACCGACCTAAACGGTGTGTTGACCGATGTGAATGGAGCCACCAAGGTAGCACTGACCCACGTCGCCTTCAAGCCTCAACTGGTTAACGTCGCATCATTGCAGAACGGGCGAGTCACAATGGAAAGTGTGGATTATGGGCTCGACGAGGTGGTGGTAAAGCCCAAGCCATATCTCTATGTGGAATACTATTTCCGTGCATTCAGTTACATTGACGATTCACTACGCGTTTATACTGCCGGTATCATACCCGTTGCACACGAGATTCAAAACAACTATAAGGGTATAACCCATAGTGTTTGGTCGTATGGCGGTGCTGCCAACAAAGCCCTTACATGGAACACCATAGACATGGTCAACAAGGCTGAACAGGGAGCAAAAGGCAATGCTAATCCTATAGAGAAACTGCTTCAAAACAAAAAATATAAAGAATACTACAAGACGAGTGTTGAGCCCGACGGCGAGAAACGATGGGTAGTCAAGAATCCAGAAGAAGTGTTAGGAAATATCATTCACGACAACGGACTATCTATCACCACCATTGATGCTGGCCGTGCTCAGATTTATGCCAACAAAGTGAACGGTGAGGACAAGATGGCTAAAGTCAGAGAAGAAAGAGATTATACCTATCAATACGCGGAAGTATTCAAACTCAACGAAGAAGGAGAAGTGCCAAACGATGGCTTTGTCATGGAGCAAAACCACTGGGAATACAACTCTAAGAAAGGCAGGAGAATAACCATAGTTTACCTCTATGCCTCCGACAGGAGTTATATGGACGAGGCTGAGTTCAAGGCACGCCGAAAGGAACTCAACAAAGGTGTTGTAGGCGACATGAGCCTCGACGATCTGGCAGAATATGCAAAGTCACATAACATCCCCGCTCTCGCCCCAGAACAAGAAAAGGCCATCAAAGCACTGACCAAGCAAACGGGAAAGAAAAAATAAACTTAGAAAAAGGTAGAAAGGAAATAACTCCCTTCTACCTTTTTTATTTTAATCTGCAAAATCAGAGTACCAACCAACTCTTTGACCTAACACTCAAGCGCTTATCTTGGAGACATAAACACTATTGCATCACTACTTTCACTGCCCTATTGCCTATCTTGACAATTGCTGTTGAGCCTTTATTAATGCCTGTCGCCACCGATGCAGTGCCGTTATGGGCACTGGCTGTTGCCACCTGCCTGCCGTCGGTCTGGTAGATTGCTATCTTCTGACCGTCCGCGATACCGGACACATTGATAAATCCGTCACCAGCCTCAATCTTCATCTGACTCAGCGAGGCCTTTTCAATGCCCGTTGGCTCTCCCTCCACGATGTTATTGAAGTAATACCAATAGTCGGTACTATTATATTTACTGATTGTTCCTTGAGGAACGTATAATGTGGCATTTTCGTAAACGTTCTGTTCAAAACAAGAAGAATTGATTGCACATGGATTCTCCATCTGAGAAATCACAGAGGTAAGGCCAGAGCATGCTGCGAATGTCTGTGCTCCTATTGATGAAACACTGTTAGGAATTGTTATCGAGGGTAATCCACTGCAAAAATAAAACGCATAATCACCTATAGATGTCACACTGTTAGGAATTGTTATCGAGGGTAATCCACTGCAAAAATAAAACGCATAATCACCTATAGATGTCACACTGTTTGGGATTGTTACCGACGTAAGTCCACCGCAGAGCATGAACGCTCCCATACCTATAGATGTCACACTACTGGGAATCGTAACAGATATTAGACCTGAGCATCCATAAAAAGTCTCGTCTTCTATTGATGTTACACTGTTGGGTATTATCAAAGAAGTAAGACCAGAGCATTCAGAGAATGCCTTTTTATTTATTCTCGTAACACTATTAGGGATTGTCACTGACACAAGGCCAGTGCAATAAGAAAAAGCATTTTCATATATTGTGACGACACTGCTGGGGATAGAAATAGAGGTTAAACCACAGCCATAGAATGCGCATTGACTTATTGATATTATATTATCGGGTAATGTCACAGAGGTTAAACCATAACACCCATAAAACCCACCTTCTCCTATCGAAGTCACGCTGTTGGGTATTGTCAAAGAAGTCAAGCCAAAGCAACCCTCGTATTTACAAGTTACTCTATATCAACATTTTATAATCTTAACGATAGAAAAGTAATGACGTAGATTCTAAAGGACACGTAAAAGAGGAAGATTTAACATTTTTAACCTTTACAAACCACAAAAACGAAGTGTTTGTGCAACTTTTGAAGTGAATTTGGTGAATAGTTCTATAAAAAACACAGGTAATTGTCATATGCAACCCACAATAGGGTTAAAAAATGAATTATTTTCAATTTTTGACGTTATAAATTATTAATTTTACAAATTATTGATGTGTATGTGGATTTTTTTTAGTATTTTTGTGGCATTAAAACCATATACGATGGAAGAAAACAAAGATTTAAATCGGATTAAGGTAATGTTGGCCGAGAAGAAACGGACAAACAAGTGGCTTGCAGAGCAACTTGGCGTTAATGCTGCCACAGTTAGCAAGTGGTGCACCAATTCTTCCCAGCCGTCTTTGGACATGCTGAGCAAAATAGCAGCGGCCTTAAAGGTGGATTACACAGAACTTGTAAGAATAAAGCGCATTCATGGCGAAGAAGAATAACGGAAAATATGATTCAGGTGTCAATATCATGGGCAGTGTTCCAAACTACAATGTGATGCTTGACTACATCAGTGATACATATGGTAACACTGAAGGCAGTACTGGTGCCTTTGAGTTCAGAACAGAGAAGTCACTGCAACGATTTGTCTCTGCCATAGAATCTTGTATTCTCAAATTTAGGAATGATACTCATAAGAAGTTGTTCTTTGATGCCATTGCAGACAAAACTTTTTCGGTACAGGAGAGGTTGGTCATCTTGTTCTGGCAACTAACCTATTCAAATCTTCTCTTCTCACGTATAACGGCAGAGGTATTCATGAAGGCCGTCTATTCAGGACGTGTCACCATCATGGCTGAAGAAATCACTAATTTCTTGCGTTTTATAAAAGAAACAGAGAATGGAGAGTTGGATTGGAGCGAAGACACTATTAAGATTTCTGGAAGCAAGTATCTCACCATTATGAAGAAACTTGGACTTGCTGATGGGACAATCAAAAAAAGTATTGTTCATCCAGTCATTACAAACAATCTCTTTGTTTACTATATCCGTTTTATCCAGACTATATCAGATGACAAGACTCTACACAACCCATACGTCATTTTCTCATTCAGTGAAGAGCAGAATCTGATTAGCCGATTAAAAAGGATTGAGAATATTCAATATTGGGATGTCACCCAAATAGGTAATGAAATAACAATTGATTTGAAATAATATGGCTTCTACTTATATTCAAGAACACAACCGTCTATTCGGTGACCTGACGGCAGCGTTAGGACGTGACCTCGCCCACTTGTCTTCTGAGGCAAATGGTGGAAGGAGCATTCTATTCGTCTATCCACCCATTGACGAAGAAAAATATATAGAGGAGGCTAAGCAAAGGTACACCGAAGGATATGAGTTCATTGATCTCCGACAATTGTTTGTGGAGTTTGTCGACTCTAAAGGACTTGACAAATTCAGACGGCAATTCAAGAATATGGGTACGGAGGTTTTTGTCAGCCAAAACTATACTGATGGCACATTTTATAGCTTCCTGATGAAACGGATTGTGGATTCCGCGGCAAAAGGTGTCTCTCCGATATTGATTCATACGGGTGTCATTTACAAGATGGGATTCTCCAATCAGAACATCATGGAGGACCCGAATGTGATGAAATTCCAGAAACCACTTGTGTTTTTCTATCCTGCGGTGACGAGGAATGAGACCATCTATTTTCTCAATCTTCAGCCAGCTTCAAAATATCGCTGTGTGGTTATTATGTAATACATATATTATTTATGAATATGACAAAAATAAAAGATATACTTTCAATTCGTCTCGAAGATGACATCAAGAGTGTGATTGACCTCAACCAGCAAGACGAGAGTAGCATCATGGATGAACTTGACGGTTTTATCCTGACAGAAAGTCTGGCAAAACATTTGGCAGACTTCTGTGACTTCTTTACCTCAAACACAGCACAACCAGGATTATGGCTGAGTGGCTTCTATGGTTCTGGTAAGTCATACTTCTCCAAGATGATAGGTTTCCTGCTAAAGAATCCTACTATTCAAGGAACATCAGTGCGCGACCGTTTCCAGAGTAAGCTGATAGGATTGCCCAATGCTGGTCTGCTCCAGAACAGTATCAACGAACTGGGACGCACTAATAACCATATTGTTCTCTTCGATGCAGCCAAGACTACCGGCAATCATGGTATCAGCTACATGATGATGGGAGCATTCCTTAAATCGTTAGGACTTAACGATGACTGGGTAGGTATCATAGAGTTCAATTTGTTGATGAGCGGTCGTTATCAGGCTTTCTGCGATAAAGTCCAGCAGAAATTCGGAGAGACATGGATGAAGCGCCGTCAGAATATGGATGAAGTGTATGACACTTTAGAGGACACCATGCTTGATGGTTTCTGTTCTGAGAGTGCTTACGACGAGATGCGTGAGGCAGCCAAACTGCGCATACAGGACTATGACGCTGTAAAACTTCAAGAAGACTTAACCCGCTATCTTGAAAAGAACTCAGATATTCGTATCGTATTCATGATTGATGAGGTGAGCGAGGCGATTGCCCAAAAGAAAATCAATATCCTTGACCTTGAAGGAGTAGCAGAAGCTGTAGCCGCCCTCGGACGCAAGGTGTGGACTATTGCCATTGCTCAGCTTCAGTTGGATGATGTCATCAATGGCACCAATGTCAATCGCAGTCTGCTCACAAAGATTATTGACCGTTTCAAGAAGCGCATCCCTATTGCAGCCGAGGAGGTAGATATGATTATCCGTAAGCGTCTTTTGGCCAAAACCGCAGACGGCAACGACCTCTTGCAAGAATACTATAAGAAAAATAGTGGCAAGATTTCCGATATTACCAATATTGTCGGCACGGGACTCAACAAAACAACCGACGCACAAACATACGCTGACTACTTCCCATTCTATGAGCATCAGTTCAAGATGCTTCAGTACTTCCTGTTTGGTACCCAGAAACTTGTCAAGACGCAGGTGGGTACTCGTGGAATGTTGATTTCCGCATTCGATGTGTTGAAGAAAGAGGCTCTTTCTAACAAAGACATCCACACCCATGTCAATGCCTCACAACTTTGCCGACAGGCAGAAGAAGCAGTGGCTGAATCACTACGTGTCCGCTATAGTCAGGCAGATGAGCATCTGAAGGAGATGAATCTTCATCTCGTTGTGGGACATGATATACTTCAGACCATCCATTTCCTTACGGAATCAGGTGCCAAGACAACGGCAGAGAATATCAGCCGTGCATACGTCAATTGCCCAGACGATTATTTCTCAGTGCTCGAAGAAGTCAAGAAAGCCTGCAAGAAACTGGCGGACGATGAAATCCTTATCCTTTCTGGCGATGAGTATCGTATCACCAGCGAGACCCAGCAGCGCATTTTTGAAATGATGAACAATATCGACATTGCCAACTACCGCATCAAGGGCGAGATTACTAAACAGGTGAAGCAAATGTCGCTCGTCCGTGGTGCGCAGAATCTGACTGTTGACTCTGTCAATGTAGGATTCGCTGTTCAGTCAGACAGTGGCGAACCACTTTCTACTGGCGGTGATCAAGGCATGAAGGTCGTGTTCCATGACATTCTCAGCGTCAAGCCATCTTTCAATGAGTATGTTGAGCACGTTAAGGAAGAAACGCAGTCTCAGAAAGGCATCATCAGTATTGTGCCTTCTTCCGATTACGCAGCAGAAATACAGAAGATAGCAGAGGATATCCTTCGCATCAGTTATATCAAGGATGTACCTAATCTTACTTCCGAGGAGAAGAAGGTTGTGGACGAGATAGCCAGTTCTTTGGAGAGTAAAACGGCACAGTTGGAACAGGTTATCGTGAAGTCGTATACTAACGGTGTACTTGTCTATCTCTATAATGCCAGCATCATGACCGCCCAGAATGCAGCAACCATTATCAAGGAGGCTGAACTGAAGATGTATGGCAATATCTATACCAAACGCCTTGGTGGTTCTCTGAAAGACAGCGTGGCTCTTCAACTGCTGAAAGCGGCTCAGAATCAGCTCCAAAATGTCATCGGTCAGCAGCCTGACTTCTTGTTCTTTGATACCACAGGACAGTTTATTGGCGATCAGTTACCCGTCATTACAGAAATGATGGCACAAATGGCATCTTATAAGAATGGTGCTGACTTGGAGCGTGACCTTGCAGCCGCTCCTACCGGCTATAGCTTTGGTACGGTATTCTCTACTTTGGCAGCACTCTTCCGTGCCAGCAAGGTGATTATTAAGTACAACAATCAAGAGTACCACTCCTGGCAGCAGGAAGGAGCCAAAGAGCCATTTGCTAATTCGCGCAACTTCCAGCGTGCGTCATTTAAGGCAATCACTAAGAGCCTGAGCTATAATGAGAAACGTGACATTGTTGACACCTTGAAGGATTGCCGTTATAAGGAACTGACAGGAAACAATCTCAGTTACAACATGAATGACTTTGAACTCGTTGCAGCCATCCAGTCACTTGCAGTCACAGAGATTCACAAAGTCAACATTCAGATATGTAACAACACTGAGCGTGAGCGCATCTTCCGCCGTTCTCTTGCTGCAAAGGATGTACTTCGACAATATGCTGGAACAGTCACGGAGTACAACTATTTCAATACTGCCAGAACGTTCCTTGGTGACAACGAAAATGAGGAGTTCTGCAAGGCGGTGGAGAAGATTGAGGCAGATATTCGCTTCATTGATACCAATATGCGTGAGATTGAATATCAGAAAGATTACTTCCTCGATGTAAAGAACGAACTGGAGTTTGTGGGCTCTCCCATGCAGTCTTTTGACCAGATTCATGAAGCCTATCTGCAGATGCTTGATAGTGATCCTGTACACAATTATCAGCAGATGAAAAAGGAGTACCAGAACGTCAAGGACTTGTACTACCAAAACATGGATCATCAAGCTGAACAGATGATTAATGGATATGGAGACCTGTTGACCCGCATTGAAGCTATCAAGAAGAATGCTGATCAATATCCTGCAGAGTGGAATACAAGGCTCTATGCTAAAGTTAGGGAAATGGAAGATGTATGCAAGAAATACATCATTTCGAAGATCCAGTTGAAGGACTACGAGATTCGTTGCTCCAATTGTCACCTTCAGCTTCGTGACATCGTGAGTGCCATCAATATGCTGCCCCAGTTGAATGTGGACGTGGATGTGATGGAAACAGAGATTTGTACATCTGATCCGAAGCCAGCACCTCAGCCCCAACTACAGCCCAAGCCTGGGGATCCCACTCCGCAGCAGCAACCAAAGCCACAGCCTAAAGAACGCAAGTTGCGTAACCAACTGCCAACTGGGCAACTCAGTGTGGCTCAGTACAAGCAATGGCTGAAACAACAGTTGGCAATGGTCAACCAATTTGATACAAACGACATTCTTAAATTCGACGAGTAAAATAGAAAATTATGAAACTGAATACACTTGAAATAAAAAATCTTAGATGTTTTGAATCATTTAAGATTGCTTTTACACCTAAGACCACGATAATAATTGGTCGAAATGGTGCAGGAAAATCGACCCTTATAGATGCTATCAAAATTGCAATTAGTTTCATATTCTCTAATAACAAAGAATTAGGGAAAGACTTCTTGTCTGCCGGTAATCCGTCATTAAATGTTAATTCGTTTACTGATACAGATTTCAAGTATGACCATGAGCAAGGAACGACAGCACTTGATGCCAGTGTAAAGGGAGTTGCACGTTACAATGGGAAAAAACTCAGTTGGGAGTTATATAAACGTTCTACAGCTAATGCTTCTTTGTATTCAGCTAAGTACAAAACTGCATTTAAGGAATTTATGCACGAGTGGAAGGACAATGGTGCAGATCTGCCTCTAATTGCCTGTTTCTCTGACTCTTTCCCTCACAAAGCAACAAAACAGACTCAATTTGCAATAAACAGCATATTAAAAGATAGAATACCACGTAACTTTGGGTATTACCAATGGAATCTTGATACGGCATGTACATCTATATGGGAAACCAGATTGTGCAATCAGTTAGCTCATATAGCTCCTTTATATACGCGAATGTCTCGTGCCGATGCTGCAGTCCTGGCGTTTGAGAATGATGACAGCAAGGAAGAGTTGACAGATAATAAGGACTATCAAGCTGCCAAATCAGAACAAGATAATGTCGGTAAACTATTTGAACCTTTGCATGAGGAGATAGAATACGTTCAAAGCAGAATGGTCCGCATATCTCAGTTGTTGCCAAAGCTGTCAGAAGAGCAATATGATATTGACTATTTTGTCGCCGTGAACACGGGAATGGGATATGAACTAAATCTTGTTTTCAAAAATGGTAAGAGCAAACTTCTCAATGAACTCCCTGCAGGTTATCGCCGATTGTATTCTTTTGTACTTGACCTTGCTTATCGTGCATATATTCTTAACGGAAATAAGGAATCGAGCGGAGTTGTTCTTATCGACGAAATAGATTTGCATCTGCATCCGTCTCTTGAACAAGAGGTCGTTCAATGTTTGAGAAAAATTTTTCCTAATGTACAGTTCATTATGACCTCTCACTCAGCAGCGGTCATTGCCAACCTCGATACTACAGAAAAAGTTATGAATGAGGATGGTAATGAGGTTCCAGCTAATCAAATTGTATTCATGCAAGAAGGACAAGACGAGGCTGATGTACTTCCCGTAATCTATGGATTGGACTACAATGCGGCATTAAGAGATTTCATGGGTAGCCCCTCGCGCAATGAAGACATGAAGAAAAAAGGCGACGAGTATCTTGTATACTGCTCAATGGGATTGAAAGAAGAAGCAAATTCAATCATTGGTGAACTTGAAAGTTCATTAGGTAAAAATCATGAATATGTAAAGGAACTCCAAGAGAAAGCCAAAGCATATGAGGTACATTGACAAATATAGAATGCATTCTGCCGCTCACGCCATCAATGTCAAATTCTTGAAGGATTGTTATGCAGATGACATTCATAAGCCATTGCCATCTCCTGCAAATCCTAAAAGTTCTTATGAGGATTTTAAAAACCCAAAATATAGAGATGGCGTTAGCGGATGGAAGAACTTGCTACTTGAGGAACAGAAATCTGAAGGGCATCCAAGATGTTGCTATTGTATGCGTAGGCTTAATCCTTCTGCAAGTAAGATAAACTATGAGCACATAATACCACGTTCGCTGTCTGGTGCAGAAGGACAGGAACAATATGCCTATTACTCTTCTCATGCACCAGCGTTGCATGATCATGTTATAATGGCAGATAAATTTGGAAAAAAGTCATTTGCCTCCACCAATGATATTGAAGGAGAGGATAAGATGCCCCATATAACAGCTTTGTCCAACCTTGTCGTAGCATGTAATGGCACAAGGGATACTTTTAATACTATAGGATGTTGCTGCAATGGTAACAGAAAGGACAATAAGATACTACCCATCATGCTCATGGAACAAGCCAGTACAGAGGTGAAATATGATCAGAATGGTATTATGTCTATTTCATGCAATGATGGTACATTAAGTCAGATGATTGACGAACTGAATTCAGACACTTTTAAAGAAATCCGTTCTGTTTGGTATCATCTCAGCAGGGTTAGCAAAGATATATCCAATGCATTAACAATGCCAATGAAGGAACGCATAGAATGGTTCAAATCTGCATATTCCACAACAAACTTTGCCACATTAAAAACAGAAGTAAGAAGGTATTCTGGTTTTTCTGGTTTTGGCGGGAAAGATAAAGATAATGCAGACACTTATTGGAAATTACTTCTTGCATACGACTGGTTCTATTATTATCCAGGTTACGCAAAACAAAGGGCAACAACATAATTAAAATAAGAATAGATATGAAACTGATCAATCACGTTCTCGACATACGCCGCCTGATTCAGCAGGCATTCGACAATCGTTTCTCTCGCATGGGACTTCGTAAGGAAACAGCTTTGCCTGTAGAGCAGATTCCTGCAGAGCACCAAGAGAAGCGCAGGAAACTGGACGAACTGATGAGTAGTCACCTGAGCGAGTTAGGTGACTATGAGGAGGCACGTCAGGCTGCCATCAACGAGTGTGTCTTTACGCTCTTCAACCGCATCGCTGCCATCAAGGTGATGGAGTCGAAGGAATTGTTTCCTGAGATTATCACCCGACGGAAAGAGAATGCGGGACGTTCCTTTGAGCATAATGTGTGGTTAGAGAACCACCCGGAGGAGCGTAATGCAGAACGTGAGGGACTGAAGCATTTCCTGAGTGACCAGTTCGACAGTCTTGGTGAGCATATCCCTCTTTATCGCAAAGACTATCCTTACGCATTGCTGCCGACTGCCGATGAACTGAATGAGATTATCGAGCAGTTCAATGCCATAGAAGCGGATGCTGACTGTGGAGCTGATGTGTGGAAGGGTGACGACATCCTTGGCTGGCTTTATGAGAACTTCAACGCCGTAGAAAAAGAGGCATTGAAGCAGAGTGGCGAGAAGACAGAATATAATAAGGTGTCACTTCAGAGTCAGGTTTATACGCCCCAGTGGGTGGTGAAGTTCCTTGTTGACAACACGCTGGGTAAGGCATATATGGAGATGTTCCCCGACAGCCGTATCAAAGAGAAATACCAGATAGCCAATATTCCTGACCATCAGGTGCGTCATCCCAAGGACTTGCGCCAGATGCGACTGCTCGACCCTGCCTGTGGTTCGGGTAACTTCCTGATTTATGCCTTCTCGCTGTTCTACGACTTGTACGTAGATCAGATGGAGAACTACGAGCGTGACTACAGCCGCCGTGATATTCCGAAGATGATTGTGGAGAACAACCTCTTCGGTGTTGACTTGGATGAGCGTGCAGCCCAGATTTCACAGATAGCACTTTTTATCAAGGCACGAGAATTAGGTGGTCATCGCAGTCATTGGCCTGCATATACCAATGTGGTAAGCACGCACTTTTTCCTTGATGACTATGTAAAGGTGAAGGACACCTTTGAAACCATAGATAATCTGGACGAGTCGAAACGTAACATCATGCGGATGATATGGGGCGACCTAAGCAATGCTTATAAATTCGGATCGCTGGTGCGTGTGGATGAGACTTTGAACAAGATTCTGCCCAACGATGACAACCACAACCTCTTCGCACAAGAGCAGATGGAGGATATGTTCTCCTTCAAGCAGCAATTCATGAATCAGTTGCGGCTGAAGGTGAACGAGTTAGGTGAAGTTGGCAGCAATGCCTATACGCTGGCAAAGACTAACGATGCCATCTCGTTCCTCGAAATCATTGCCAACAAATATGATGTGGTGGTAGCGAATCCTCCTTATACTGACAGTGGCGACTTTGGAACTGAGTTGAAAAAGTTTATAGAGGAGAACTATAAAAAGCCTTTGAAGTTCAATTCCAACCTCTATGCTTGTTTCATCAAACGATGCTGTGAGTTGGCAGGAGATGACGGAAAAGTGGGTATGATTCATCCTCACACCTTTATGTTTATCAAGACCTTTGAGGATGTACGTAAGTTCATGCTTGAACAGACACATATCAATGTGATGGTGGACTATGGACTTGACCGAGTGAACTTGTTCGGACCTGGCATCTTGCTTGATGCTACGTTCTATACGCTTGACATGAACAGCAAAGATAAGACTGCTGGCATTTACTTTAATATAACAGCCAATCAACAAGAGAAATTTAAGAAAGGCTCGCTGGCACAGGCTTATTCTGACTATCTTAATGGTCAGTCCAACGACCGTGTTTACACCCTTCCTCAATCAAAATTGAAGGGTATTAAGTCATATCCTTTCATCTACTGGATTTCGGATGAATTCAGAGAGAAGTTTATTAAATACAATCTTTCCAAAATAGGAAGTGTTCTTAGCGGTTTAAAGACTGGAAACAACGAATTAACCGTAAGATATTGGTGGGAAGTGATAGATTCTACAAAATGGGCAAGAATGACAAAAGGCGGTCCGTTTAATAGATGGTATGGAAATACGTGGACTAAGGTTATTGTCGAAAATGATTTCGAGTTGATTAAACAACAAAACAGTTATAGCATACCTTCTGTACGAGAGATAGAGTGTATAACCTTCCCGACTTCTGGTTCTGGAAGAATATCATTTCGGATGATAGACCCTGACACTATTTACAATAATGCTTCGAATGCTATCAATTCTCCAAATAACAAGTTATTATTAGGAGTTCTTAACTCAAAAATGGCAGATTATGCTTTAGATAGTTTGAATCCGACTGTAAATACAACTGTTGGTGATATCCAAAGACTTCCATTATTTGATTTTAAGACAATTAAAGATAGTTATAAAGTGATTATAATGAGGCTTGTTACTCAAAACATCCATATAAAAAGACATCTTCTACAATATTCCTTAATTGAAGAAGAATATAAGCAAAGTCCTATTGTTAATTCCGACGATGTTGCAATAGGAATAATATTGTATTACAATAAGGAGAACGCCCTCCAAACTCAAATTCTTCTCAATGAGAGTATCATCAACAAGACAGTCTTCGAGGTCTATGAGTTGAGTGAGCACGATAAGCAGATGGTGTTGGATAAAGAAGGCATACCTGTTGGCGACCTGCCTGTGAGCCATGAGGCAAAGGCTGCTTATAAGCAGTGGCTAATGTTGGAAAGCGAGTTCAAACCAACGAATGATGTACTGGAACATTTAGAGTACTTGGAGGAGCGCAATGACCTGCCAAAGATTACAGACTTCGATACCCTCTACCAGAATAACAACGAGTGGGAAGAGTTCTGCATTAAGCGTAATGTAAACCCCGTAGAAGCATGGTGGCAGTTTAAAAACGCCAATGTGCTACCCCCACAGCGCACACAGGTGTTAGCCTTTGAACTAATAACCGATGTTATCCGTACCGTGCTGGCGAAGGACGATGACGGTATCATTCCATTAGGTGACCGACTGGGTGAGGAACGCCTTGCTATCCGCATAGAAAAGGAAATGATGGAGCGTGGCTACTCGGCAGCCCAGTTCTCTCAGGTGTGCCAGTTGTTAGGTTGCGGTTTGGAGAAATATCTGCAAGAACGGTTCTTCCAGCAACTCAGCAACCACCTGAACCTCTTTATGTATCTGCCAAAGACTCCGTTCATCTGGCACCTCAGTTCAGGCCCACATCACGCCATAGAGCTATACGTTAGCATCTACAAGTGGAGCCGTGATGCCCTGTATCGTGTCCGCTCTATCTATGCTGCCAACCGTGAAGCAGCCCTTCGTGACCGTCTCAACTCCATCGACACCAGCAATACCGAGGGACGCATGGAGGCACAGGAACTTCGCGAGACACTGACAGAGCTGCAAGAATTCTGCCAGAAAGTGGATGATCTTCTTGCTACCGGCTATGACCCGAAACTCGATGACGGCGTTGGCAAGAATATTGCACCACTACAGAAGCGCAAGATGCTCAGCTACGAAGTGCTCAATGCCGGACAGCTAAAGAAATATTTGAATGCAGATTGGTAAAAGAAGTATTCAGTTTCAATGAATTGTAAAAAACAAAACGACTATGAGTAAGATAGAACAGTTATATGCAGAATGGCAAAGCTTGCAACCGCTGAAAGATGAATATCAGCAGAGGCTTAACCGTAAGTTTATGTTGGAGTTTAACTACAACAGCAATCATTTGGAAGGCAATACGCTTACCTATGGGCAGACAGAGCTGCTATTATTGTTCGGGAAGGTAACCGAAGCTGCCAACATGAAAGATCTGGAAGATATGAAAGCCAGCAATGTGGGGCTAAATATGATGAAGGAGCAGGCTCTGTCTGAATATCCGTTGACAGAGACATTCATCCGCCAACTGCATAAAACCCTCCTTCGAGAGGACTATACTGTATATCGCCAACTGCCAGGAGGACAACAAACATCATACGTTGTTCATGCAGGAGTTTATAAAACTCGTCCAAACAGTGTTAGAACCATCACTGGAGAACTCTTTGAATATGCTTCGCCAGAGGAAACCCCAGCCTTGATGACTGATTTGATAAGTTGGTATCATGAAGCAGAGGAGTCTGGCCAATATTCACTTGCTGAGCTATGTGCATTATTCCATTATCGTTATATACGCATCCATCCGTTTGAAGATGGTAATGGACGTATTGCCCGTCTGATGATGAACTTTATTCTGTTGCGACATAACTATCCGATGATCGTTGTGAAGAGCGCTGATAAAGAAAACTATTTAAGGGCTTTGAGCCAGTGTGATGGTTTTACAGGAACTGCCCCTTCTGCTGGTGCACATGCAGAAATAAAAGATATTCAGCCTTTTGTCGCGTATATCGAAAACTGTATGGAGAGGGCACTCAATACCTGTATCAAGGCAGCAAAAGGTTTGAGTATCGAAGAAGATGATGATTTCGCCAAAGCATTGAAAATTCTGGAACGTCAGAAAAGACAAGATGTTGCTGCAGAACAATCGAAAATCAAATTCAGTATGGATGAGGTTTGGAACGTACTGGAATTTGTGTTTTTCCCTATAGCTAGTGAGTTTAATAAGACTATAGACCAAACGGCAAATGTTTTTAGATTCTGCCAGACACAATCATTTTGCCAAATCTCAAAAACAAAGGATTGGATTGGCGGACTGGGACTTGGAAAAGTTTGCAGAGGTACAACAAATTCTCAGATTATTGATTTCGTAAGAAATGCAAAATCTATGTGGTACTATTGCGAACTAATGAACCCAAGGCATCCTCGGGCTGTAAATTTCGAGATAAAGAAACAATTCTACATCACATTCTTTGATGACCACTATTTTGTGGATGGTATTCTGAATAAGGATTTCCCATACGGCAAATATCCGTCAGAGGCGGAGAAACAAGAAATTATATCACAGTTCAAGGAAGACATTCTAAAAGAACTGCAAGATAAACTGTAATCAAATAATTCTATGATAGGAATTTGGTTTAAAGAAGACATAGAGCGCATATTGGCAGAGCATCGCTATGTGGTGGTGACGGATGCTAATGGGGAAGGTGAGTTCCTGCTAAAGTATCTTCCAGAAGACATCAAGCAGCTTCCCATCACGGGTGAGTACAGCGAGATAGAGGCGAAATATCTGGCAGAGTCGAAGTATGTAGACAGTCCTGTGCTCTTCTATGTCAGAAAGAAAACGGCGCAATTATCTTTCCTGCAGGAATATGTTCAAACAGGAGGATTGTTGGTGCTTGACGATATGGAGGTGTATATCAAGCAGAAACTGTTTGAAGCCACTGGCAAGAATACTCATCTGACCAAAGACCAGCTTCTGCTTGCCGCAAAACTTAGTAAGGGCAAGAATAAGAACTGGTGGCAGTCGGTCGCCGACGGCATTACTGAGCCTCTGCGATTGGAGGACTGGCTGCTTGTCTTCCTTCATGCACCTGCTGCAACCCGTCGGAAGATGGATGAGACGGTGTGGAATGTGTTCAGAAGTGAAGTGTATCGCCTTATTGATAAACCTCAAACGGAACAGCCAGCCGAAGCGATGGCACAGGAGGTGGTAAACACCATCCTACAGTCGTTGGCTGACAATACGATAGAAGGACTCCTGCTGGAAGTCTATTACCAATGGGCTGACAGCACAGAGAAGATAGATACGCTACGGAAGTATGCTGACAACTATGCACTTCCAGCAGACATCAATCCGTTGAAGGCTCATCCCAACCATCCTTTTTCAGCACTTGACCGCCAGTTGATGATGATGCTCAGCAATGCCTTGAAGTTGCATCAGGACACGAAAGAATTGACCAAATTCATCAAGCAGCGCACACAAGACAGGAAGGCAAAAGCATTCAAACCGCTATGGTTGCAGAGTGTCTGGCTGCTTTGTACGTTTAAGGTGGAAGGCCTTGGTGCTATCTCCACCTACCAAGATATCGCAACATATTATAGACAGCATTTTGCTGCCCTCGATACTGCCATGCGCCGTATCTATACAGATTGGCTTAATGAGCCTGCCATCTTGCGTCCGCTACAAGAACACTATACCATCTTGAATAATGAACTGCTGACATGCTGGTTCGACATAAAAGAAAATTATATCTCAACACAGAAGGATATTGTGGTTAATGCTCTTGCTGGTGATAAACGTACTGCGGTAATCGTTTGTGACGGATTGCGCCTAGAAATTGCGGAAGCCGTTGTCAACGCCATTACCGATAAGAATGTGAAAATAGAGAGGAAAACGGCTCTGTCGGTTCTGCCCTCTGTGACTGAGAACGGCATGAGTGCCTTGTTCGGATGTAACGAGCCTACAATGAATGCCCAATCTAGATTCAATACATTGAAGTCGATTTATGATGATGTGGTCATCATGCCGCTGAATATGTTGAATGACGGTGTTACTGCTCAGCGTCTGGTGCTCAACTATGGAGATATAGACGAAGTAGGTGAGAAAAAACAGATGGGTGCACTAAAGGACATTACGAACTACGAGCCGGAACTCAGAGAGAAGATAGTCCATCTGTTCCGTCTTGGGTATAACAAGATAGTGCTTACCACTGACCACGGTTTTGTTCTCACGGGTCTATTGGACGAAGCGGACAAAGAACCCCGTCCTGAAGGGAACATCCTGAAAATAGAAGAA
>Ga0256404_1001920_pt1 | contig 47902 bp, 44 predicted proteins | sample RumenRJG_01DNA_FD_185990 | JGI IMG/M metagenome (GOLD analysis project Ga0256404, IMG submission 185990) | Bovine rumen microbial communities from Lethbridge, Alberta, Canada - RJG_01 | ecosystem: Host-associated > Mammals > Digestive system > Stomach > Rumen | place: Canada: Alberta | collected... | reverse complement strand
AGTGAAATATATCAAAAAACTGCAAGAAAAAAGTTTTGATTTGAACAAAAACCTTGCATTTATTTTACCACAAAACTGGCTGAAAGTCAGTAATTACAGGGATTTTCTGTTATTCAGCAGACACTACATAACTTCCTCTTGTTCCTTCACTTTTACTGTGGAACAATATTCCATTTTTGTTTTCTCTGCTGTATGAGCCTTGTGTTCTTGTTTTTTCTCGTTACATCCACTACTGACCAAAATCGTCATCATAATCAATACGATTGCAAATATTTTTTTGTTTTTCATCACTCTCAATTTTTCCTTTGAATCAAAAAAAACGGTAAAGTTAATGAAAAAGTATATATCTTATCATAATGTCCTACATCACTCTTAGCATTAACTTTCCTTAATTTTGTTACCGTTTTCTTTGATGTCTGTTCCATAATTCTCTTACATTGTATCTCTCTAATACTTTTCATATAGCAATTGCCTCGTCTATCTGAAAATCCAATGCCATTGAAGCATAGAAATAATGTTCAACTGAATATTATTATCCACTTTCTCCCGTAATGTTTACTTTTCCTCAAGATAAACATGAAAATACAAATCATAAGAAACCTTTTTATTATTAACCCATAACTCACCATATGGGTAAGTATCGATTTTAGATAAGTTAACAATCTTAGGCGTAATCGCATACTTTTTACCAATATGTATCATACGGATCATATAATTCTCCACTTTATTCATATTTTTCTGTTCAGGCAAACGCACACAATAGGATGCATTCTTTTCCAAATCCTTTTTTCCTATTTCTTTCGTATATATCATTTCTTGACTAGGATTAGAGAACACCTCTATACGATATTCCTTTTTTTCTGTCTTAAGTTTCCTATCTATGTCAAAAAAGAGACGAATTCGATTTTGCTTAGTTTCTTTAGAAAACTTCCTTACCTGTATTGTCTGTTCCACAATATTAGGCTGATTGTCTAAATTTATAATAGAAGATGTATTATTTCCTTCCACAAAATATTGATATTGGTAATCTGTATTTCTTTCTCCTTCTATGCCTTTTCCTATATACCAAGCAAATAAATCAAATATAAATACCAAAATAACAGCGCTTATCATAAATTTTTTCTTACAGATCTTGTGTTCTTTTTCAAGCTGTAAATTTTGGCTGAGCACCCTTATCCCATCGGCCATTAATAACATACATAAGTATTGAAAACATATATTATACTTACAATTCGCTTCCCATATAACAAAGAATAAAATAGCACCTAATAGTGTCAACATATATATATATATATTGGTTGAAGCTCTTTTTTTCGAATTTGATTCCATACAGAAATACACACAAACAAAAATGTCACTAGGCGAAACATTTGTAAATATACAATAAACCATCCATTTCGATTTCCCATAAAATATTTGTATAGAACCGGATATTCGTATGCACTTTTTCCTTTATCAATCGCATCATCTGCACCTAATGCCCAAACGAATGCAATTTTTTTTCCGACTAATTTAGCACTTCCTACCAGACCTAATTTTGATAATCTTTTTTTTATCATTTTAGTTGTGGCAATTTTCTTTTCTTTTTGTGTCAAAAAACTATTTGTAAAAGCAACATCTTTTTCATTATATTCTCCATAATTCTTTGTTCCCATCATAATCCAGTGCGTGATGGGAAATTGGTTTTCTTTATATAAATCCACGATATGCTGATCTTTTACTTCTTTATAACCACAAAATAATAAAAAAACAGTTACTATAACAATACCTAATTTAACAAAAGAAGAATTCTTCCCGCGGCCTATAATTTTCCTATCCTTTTGTTGTACAATACAATTCTGTTTAAAAAAACAAATTATATGATACATTGCAATTGCAATGACAGGTATCACTGTTGTAAAGCGGATCATACATCCTAAAAATATACAACATCCAAATAAAATACATAGCAAAATTGTTTTCTTATTCCTTTCACTCTGCTTGATTCGTAAATATAAATAGATACATAGCATAACAAAAGGAATAGAAAACGTATTTGTATACGCAAATGTCAACCATACATATGTAGTCGGGCAGAACATACAAAGCCATAAAAAATAATTTGCAGTCTTCTCATCCAATAATTTTTTCACCGAAAAATAGGTAATAAGAATTCCTGCATCTATGCATAATACATTAAGGGCAATTGTAGGTATCCAGAAATTTATTATACCAATTTTTTGCAACATTAGATAAAAATAGTAAAAGAAAAGCACAATAAAATGATTATTGGGATAATTCTGAAAATAAGTTTGCTCCATATTCAATTGTCCATGTTGTTCTCCTAACATTGCAAGGGCTTCGTTCATAACCCTAGCCGCATCTGTTGTTGCGGCAGGGCGAGAAACAAAACACAAATACAAAATTTGCAACAAAAGAATTGCAATAAAACTTATTGTTGGAACAATCCATGTTTTTTTATAACGAATTTTATCTGTCTGTTGATATACCACTAGCAATACTACGATAAAGAGAATAGAACTGCATAAAAGAACACAAATTTGTCCTATCCTTCCATATTGCCCTGTAAATATATCTTTTCCATGGTTCATAGTTACGACAGATAATAGAAAAATGATGCTACACAATACGAATGTTGCGTATAAACTAAATCGGTAAAATAGACGGGAAACTCTTTTCATAAATAAAATCCTTTCGTTTCTGCAAGCGGGAACCCACTATATTTAGGTGATAAATCATTGACACTAATTTATCCTATTGTTCTTTCTTCTAAAACATAATTACAATTTTTAAATAATTTTAGTATCTATCTTTTCTAACTTTTGAAAATATTTTTCTTTTGTTTCTAAAAAGCAATTTTAACAATTACTTACTCAACCATTATAACACAAAATGACCATATAAGAGTAGCACTACTCTTATATGGTCGTTAATTTTTTGTTACTGTTCACTAATCTGCGAACCATTAACCATCTAAATTCTTTTTTACAAAAGATTCTTACGCAATTCAGCACCATCTTTCGCGCTCAAATATGCTGGTGCAATATCAAATACTGTCTTGCAGCCGTTCTGACCTTCTTTATATAATCGAAATGCTGCTCTTGCATAAGCTACAATAACACTAGCTGTAAATTCTGGATTTGAGTCAAGTTTTAAGCTATACTCAATCACATGATTATGCTCCTGATTCCAACCTGTCTTTCCAGAACGGATTACAAAACCACCATGTGGAATACCACTGTGATTTGCCTTCAATTCTTCCTCACTGATAAAATGAACGGTAGTGTCATAATCTACAAAATAATTTGGCATATTTTTGATTGTTTCTTCTACCTTTGCAGCATCTGCACCTTCCTCCAAAACAACAAAGCATTCTCTCGTATGCTTCTGTCTTGTAGTAAGCTCTGGATTTTCTCCATTTCTCACTGCTTCCAGTGCTGCTTCTACCGGAATTGTATACTGCTTTCCATCTTTCACACCTTCTACACGACGGATTGCATCAGAATGTCCCTGGCTGACACCTTTTCCCCAGAATGTATAATCGCGTCCTTCTGGTAAAATGGCATTGGCATACATACGATTCAAAGAGAACATTCCTGGGTCCCAACCTACTGAAATAATTCCAACATGTCCACTTTTCTTCGCTGCTGCATCTACATTCTCAAAATGTTCTGGAATTCTTGCATGAGTGTCAAAACTATCTACGACATTAAACAATTGCGCATACTTTGGTGTTTGTTCTGGCAAATCTGTTGCACTACCACCACAAAGAATCATAACATCAATCTTATCCTTCCACTGCTCCACATCTGCAACAGAGCAAACAGTTGCAGTTTCTGTTAAAATTGACACACTTTCTGGTGCACGTCTGGTAAATACTGCAACCAATTCCATGTCTTGATTCTGCTTAATTGCACACTCTACTCCTCTACCAAGATTTCCATATCCTAAAATTCCGATTCTCATATTTTATCCTCCTTCTGATTCGCTCTACCCCTAATTTTACTTTTGAAAAAAGAACTTGTCAACCAGTCAATCACTGTGTTCTTTGGTACTTCTTGCATGTGTGCAAGCAAACTGTTACTGTTTCGCATAGTAGGCGGAGATATTGACAAAATGTAACTGTTAAGAAGTTTCATTGGCAAAATATAATAATTCAATCGAGGACATTCATAAAGTATTACTGTGAACAGTAACCATAAAGTGCCACCATACACAAATTAGCTCAAAATATTGATTTTTATTATAGAAGGAAAATGCTATAATGAAACATAGTAGTATAAAAACGGCAAGCTTTATTCACTTGCATTTCTTAATTAGAGGGGTACAAATGCAAAATATAATAAACAAACAGTTTTATAAACAACAGCGTAATTTTGAAAAATCCTGTGTAGAAAGAGAGCGTAAATTTACCTTTCCAGATGGTGTGACGTGTACAGAAAATATACAGTACACGTCTAATGATAAAGCTCATCTGCTGGATCTCTATCGTCCAAAACAGATGGATGGACAGATCTTACCAATCATTATCAACGTCCACGGAGGCGGTCTTCTCCTTGGAAACAAAGAGTTTAACAAATACTTTTGTGCTTTGCTCTGCAAAAAGGGATTTCTTGTGTACAGTATCGAATATAGGCTTGTTCCAGACTGTATGATTTTTGACCAATTTCAGGATGTATTTGCCGCAATGGATTTTGTAAAAAAACATGCCGTTGAAGATGGGGGTGACCTATCTCATGTATACATGGTAGGCGATAGTGGGGGTGCCTGTCTGATTACTTATACCAATGCAATCCAAAACAGTCAAACCATTGCACAAGCGGCAGAGGTGCAGCCATCCGACTTACAGGTGAATGCCCTTGGACTGATCAGTGGCATGTTTTATACCACAAACTTTGACAAAATTGGCATATTTCTTCCCAAATATTTATACGGAAAAAATTATAAAAAGACTCCTTTTGGCAAATATGTCAATCCAGAAAATCCTGAACTGATTCAGGCACTTGCACCAACATGGCTGGTAACAAGTCAAGATGATTATTTAAGAAATTACACAATTCATTTTGAAAAAGCATTGAAAAGTGCAGAAAAAAAGCACAAACTGGTAGATTTCGAAAAAAACAAAAAACTTACACATGCGTTTAGTGTATTTGAACCATTTCTACCAGAAAGTGCAAAAGTGATTGATTTGCTTGCGAACTATTTAAGACAGTTTTGATGTCTCTATGTGGAATAGTGCAAATAAAATGCCTCTCCAAAACTCTGAGTATACTTTCCCCTAGTAAAATCAATCTGCTTTCCCATGTAATGACTGACACACTGCGATTACGTCAGAGGGTGAAGACATAAATTTCAATCCACGTTCCCGCGAAGGGAACGACGTCTAGCTTGATTTGGCACTGCCAATACCATATCATTTCAATCCACGTTCCCGCGAAGGGAACGACTTTATGTGGCAATGCTGTATAATATCTGAGTTAAATTTCAATCCACGTTCCCGCGAAGGGAACGACAATACCACAATAAGTCAGTTTGCTGTGAGTATTCAATTTCAATCCACGTTCCCGCGAAGGGAACGACAAGAAAATTATGAAATATGGTTATCTTCTATAGATATTTCAATCCACGTTCCCGCGAAGGGAACGACAGTTTTACAGCTTTATCAATAGTTGGCTGTATTATTTCAATCCACGTTCCCGCGAAGGGAACGACAGTACCTTTATGATACCATTTCCCATTATTGATAATTTCAATCCACGTTCCCGCGAAGGGAACGACTGTTAGCTACAGTCCTACAGTCAGAAATAGAAAAATTTCAATCCACGTTCCCGCGAAGGGAACGACCACAGTAACCGACACAGAATATATAAGCAGACAAATTTCAATCCACGTTCCCGCGAAGGGAACGACGCAAAGTAGATTTAGTTGTCTGGGACGATGTTGGAATTTCAATCCACGTTCCCGCGAAGGGAACGACTGTATTTGCAAGCCTTCTTCTTTTTGCTGAATTATTTCAATCCACGTTCCCGCGAAGGGAACGACAGAAATTTATAGTATATCCGATGATATGATATCTATTTCAATCCACGTTCCCGCGAAGGGAACGACTAAGGTTGCAGAAGTCATTGCGTATGGAACTGTTTATTTCAATCCACGTTCCCGCGAAGGGAACGACGCCCCAACGATTTACAAAGTTCTTAATCTTTGGAATATTTCAATCCACGTTCCCGCGAAGGGAACGACTTTTATGTTAGCCCACACATTGCCAAACCATTTAGATTTCAATCCACGTTCCCGCGAAGGGAACGACGAGAGGATATTTTAAAACATTTTGCAAAGGGTAAAATTTCAATCCACGTTCCCGCGAAGGGAACGACAATATCTTTCGAACTTGTGTTGTTTGGCTCATTTGATTTCAATCCACGTTCCCGCGAAGGGAACGACTCATACAAACACAAAAAGGAGGTTAAATGTCTTATTTCAATCCACGTTCCCGCGAAGGGAACGACGATATATGTAGTACAATATAATTGTAAAAAATAAATTTCAATCCACGTTCCCGCGAAGGGAACGACTGGGTGGCGGTGACGGCTTATTTGGAGCTAATAAATTTCAATCCACGTTCCCGCGAAGGGAACGACTTGACTTGTAAATTTTACCGTTTTTATCTACAAAATTTCAATCCACGTTCCCGCGAAGGGAACGACGTAGAGTCTGGTATAAAAATGGGAACACTTGATATTTCAATCCACGTTCCCGCGAAGGGAACGACACAATGGGGTTCGGCCCGATTGGGTGGAACGTGAGACAATTTCAATCCACGTTCCCGCGAAGGGAACGACTATAACTGGCAGTCAGAAATCGAGATACATTCAAATATTTCAATCCACGTTCCCGCGAAGGGAACGACGGGTTGGGTAATTAAATCCGCAATAAAAGAATGGGAGATTTCAATCCACGTTCCCGCGAAGGGAACGACTCTGTCTGAATTTTCTGTTGGTGTCCATGATAAAATTTCAATCCACGTTCCCGCGAAGGGAACGACACACATGGGAAGAGATATGCAAGCTCGATTACTTTATTTCAATCCACGTTCCCGCGAAGGGAACGACAGCAAAACAGCTTACTTTCCTTTTCTGCTTTGCAATATTTTTATTTATTTTATACAAATTAAATGTTAAATCACCTCTATTATAATTACGGTTAAACCTTATTTTCATCTTTTTGTATATTTTTTTATGTGCGAATACCCCTAACAATTAATGTGCACTTTCTATTCGCATCCGCACAATCTCCCTTATAATACAAGTCCTGCATGTTTCTACTCTACATAACTTTTTACTAAAATATAAGTGTATCATTTATGTTATAATCTTTGGTTTTTCCTATTTTTTCAACCTTATTCTCATAATTATTGCCTATTAAATAAAAACGAAGACTATCTTTTTCTTTATCAATCATACCTTCCAAAATTCCCTTTATCATTCGATACTGTCCTGCATCAACAAAACACTCGAATACTGAATTTTGAACTCGTTGTCCATAATTTACACACTGCTTTGCAACTTTCCGAAGTCGACTTTTTCCTTCTGAAGTTTCTGTATTAACATCATAAGTGATTACAACTAGCATAGCTTACCATCTCCTATCTCCAAAAAAATGGTGGATATGCATCTATATCCCCACGAATCGCTCTCGCTAGCAACAGAGCCTGTATATAGGGAAGCATCCCCCATTCTACCTTTTCATTTAAATAAGGATGTACTATTGTTTCTTGCTTTTTGGATTGCCAAGCAGATAAGAATTTATTTCTTGTTTCGCCTTCCATTATTACAGCTCCATCCTCTTTACTCACAAATCCTTTCCCATTGATTACCTTTTTATTAATCAATGTAAGTACAAAACGATCCGCCAATGGTGCTCTTAATTCTTCCATTAAATCTAACGCCAAAGAATGTCTTCCTGGACGATCCGTATGCATAAAACCAGCATACGGATCCAATCCAACAAGCTCCAATGCAGAACAACACATATTTTCCAGTAATGCATAGCTAAAAGATAGCATGGCATTTACAGCATCTAATGGTGGTCTTCTTGTTCGTCCTTCAAAAATAAACTCCTGCTTTTGTTGTAAAATTAAATCGTTAAAAACAGAGAAATATTCCTTTGCTGTTTCTCCTTCATACCCCCTTATTTCATCAATTGACGACGCATTTTTCACATTTTCAATTTGCCCTGTAATATGCTCACAAACCTTATTCAACTTATTACAATCCAACCGCATTGCATAATCTCTAACTGCTCTTTTTACAACACTTCTTGAATTGTACAATTTACCATAAATAAAATTTCTGGCATAATTTCTTGCACATGCCTGATCATCAGAAAGTCGATACTGCTGTTTTCGCAACAAGATATTTCCATAAGAGGGGCCACTTATTCGAGCCATAAACTGCCCTGTTGGTTTTACAAAAGAAAGTCCAATATTATTTTTTGCACATTTTCCCATCAAAGCTGGACTTGCACCAACATAACTCATACATACAATTGATTCTAAATTATGCAAAGGCACCCTTCCTATTTCTTTCCCCTCTTTTTTTATTACAATATTTTCGCCATCCAATGTCAGATAACTTTTTTCATTCATAATATACAATGTATTCAATAATTTTCTCATATTATTCCCCCTGCAGAAAATCTGAAATATACTCCTTCACAGGTTTATTTTTCATTAGCTTAGGTAAACATTTTTCTTTTAATGAACATGAATTACAAGTCTTTGAACGCTTTACAATTGGTGTGTATCCTTTATCGTACAAATCGTGCATCTCTTGAAAAATTTTTCTCACCTGTATACGTAATTCATCTGAAATTGCAACAGCCTCTCTTCTTTTGGTTTCACCGTAAAATAAATATCCTTCTTGTATTTCACAGCAAAACATTTCTTCTAAACACATTGCCTGCGCAACTAATTGTAATTTATCTGATAAATCTTTTTTTGGCTTTCCACGTTTATATTCTATTGGTACAATTTTATAACTTCCATCACGATTTTTCAGTAAAATACCATCCTGGCATTCATGAAATTCAACTACATCACAAATACCACTAACCCCTAGTTCATAGGAATGAATTGCTAATCCTCTTGAAATAAGAATATTTTTTCTCTTTTCAAAATCGCTGCTATCGTGCACTTTTTTATGCATAAAATTTCCATCTATTGTAAGATAATTTTCTTCCCATTGTTGCTCAATATGTATCAGTGCCCATTGTCGCTTGCAATAAGTATAATGTTGAATCCCTGATAACATCAAAAAATCTTCCTCTTTAAATTCCCTCAAGAATCTCCACTTCCAATCCCTCTAAAGAACCAAGTTCAATCTTATAATCCTCAAATGACTTTGGATCTTTTTTTAATGCTGTTACGTTAAGTAATCGATGCACCTTTGCGGATGAATACTGTCCGATTGGGCAATTGTGTTTCCACCAATATACATTGCGAACTTCCATACTTCCATCCGGTCTGGCAGATGAACTGTCATTTACAAACAAAGAACACAAAGCCTGTTTAATTTTTTCTGCATCTTCCTCCGAAAATCCAGTTTTTTCTGCCAATTGCTGGTTGATACTTCCCTTTATAACATACAGTGCTGCATCAACACGATGTTTCATTCCCATAGTATCCGACGATTTTTTTTCACTTGGTTCACTATTTACACTCTTTGTTATTTGCAAACTATCAATATTAATTTCTTTCACACTAAATGCAGACTGTACTGAAACAGGACCTCTTACTCCAACAGAAACTTTGTCATCTTTAAAGGCAAATACTTGCCCAAATGCTCTGACGTCCGTCCATGTTTCGCAGGCAATTTTTGCATACGCAAGATTGTCTTTCGCCTTTACTGCCTTTTGTAACTCTTCATTTTTCTTTGTTCGCTCTGACAAACTTTTACATCCGTCATCTGTTCGATCCGCACTTTGTACAAAAATACACTCTCCCATATCCTGCAGTCTATTTCGAATCTTTCTTTTGATACAAACATCGGATATTTCACCAAAACCATCATATGTTTCTCTTGGACGATTTCCATTTAATGGATCTCCATTTGGATTCGCATGATTAACCTCTACCACTACTGCAAAATCAACTTTGTTCATAAATTTACTCATTTTCAATTACCTCCTGATTTTCTTTATTATTTTCTTGTTTATCTTCTTTTTCTCTTTTCATTTCATTTCTTTGGATTGAATATCCAACCAAATACTTTGGTCCCAATGGTCTATCATTAAAATCTTCTTGTTTTATCTGCACTATAATGTCATCAATTTGCGTCTGATACCATTCTTCTACCGATGATTTCATTTTTCTAAAATATGGTCTTAAATTTTCCATAATAATTTTATAGGTTGTTTCAGGTCTTCTACTATAAGCATTCCAATACCGTTTTGCATTTGTAGTCCGAATATCTTTCCATTTTCCTTTTTCATCTTTTTCCAACAATGTTACACATTCCACTCTATCTAATACTGCAAGCAAACGTCCAAATTGGAAATCTCGATCATTCATATTTTCTGTATCCGTTAATTTCATACGTTCCACCTCTCCTTTATATGTATCATATTTTATCAATGCACAAGCAATGGTCAGCACCTGATTATACCAGACAAATTCACTCATTCGTTCCGGACTTGATGCTTGTCTTACCACTGCCCGAATAATATCTTGCGGAATCCTTACACCTCCTGTAATACAAGGTAATAAACGCTGCACTGTATTGCGGATTAATTTTTCATCTGCCTGCAAATATCCTTTGTTTCGCTCTGTACCAAATGCAGCTAAAGCAATATCCCTTGGTGCTGGTGCAGAATCCACCCAATATCCTTTTTTCTCATTTTGAGGACAGAAATATCGCCACCAAGTGCATTTCGTATGCCAGTTTTGTACCCTTTGGATAAAATCATTTCCCTGAAACTCATGATAATACGTGATTGACAATCTCCCAGTTGTTGCAGCATCAAGACCTATCATAATTACATTGTCCTCTAGAGTAAATTTATTTGCATACCCAGCCATTGCATTTCTTATTTTTTTTGCATAACGCTCTCCCGTTCCTAAATCTTCCTCCAACTCATCTCCCAAATCTATATCTTCTTCAATTGGAAAATCTTCAATTTCATTCATACTATCATATTTCACATATGCCTCCGCAGAAGATTGAAATATGTCTGGAACATTTTTTCCATGTACTTCCCATACCACGATCGCAGCACCATCTTTTTTGTACCCTTGCTTGTCCAACAGCCATTTCAATGCATTATGTGCCTTTTGAGATGTAATATAACCTACAGATACCGCCTCGTTTCGTCTTGCAAATCTTCCTCGATACGTAAATCCACTTTCATCATTACCCGAAATCAACTTTGCCTTATCACCACTATGACGAATTTTACTAGGATGCTTATCGGAACATACTTCCATTTTACCAGTTACGTAACAAATATCTTTGCTTGTATACATTTCCTCATAAAACTTAATAAATAATTCATACAATTTTTTTTCTTTCCAAACAGCAGTTTCCACTCCCAATTTTTCTCCCACTACTCGAAAACGAATTACCGCTCCTTTTTGATCCTGCCCCTGAATTTTATTGATTCTATCAGCAAAAACTCCCTTTTCATCCAATTTCAAAATACCAATCTCAACTAAATCTTTTATAACAGTTCCTTTTGCAAGATATTTGTATACTGCCTGTATCATCTTATGTGTATAATCGGAATTTACCCATTTTTTTAAACCTTCCATGTATACTTCATAATATTTTTCTTTTTTTTCTTTTGTATACACACTATAATCTCCAGCAACATAACATAATTTATCACACAATGGATGTGGAGAAATCCCACTACTGCGACTTGCAGAAGACTCTGTTACTGGAATAACGGTAACCTCCTCTTTCCCATCTTTTTCAATTATCTTAGTAAGATTCGGATTAAAATTCCCATCATAATCAATGGTCAATTCAATTTGTGCATTTACGGTAGAATGAAAAACCGGTAAGAGCATTGGTTGCCCATTAATTTCTTCTCCTATATATGCTTCATGTTCATCATAGGTTTGTGCAAGCATTTGCATCCATCCCAAATCAATCCCTCCCTTCAAACTCTTGTAGACCAGAAAAATTTGTTTCATTAAATTGTTTCATTTTCATTGGACGCAATATCCTTCGAATTGTGCATTCCTCTGGTCGAATAAAATGAATAATCCCATTCTCCATTTTAGGATTCCATAGCCGAACTGTCATATTTCCCTTTTCTTCTTTTCTAACCGCCTCATCCGCATAAGTAATACCATGCACCATAGTTCCAAATACCAAATTCGTAGAATCATATTCACCAACGCCTTCTTCAAAATCACATGATTCTACATATGCCTGGCATTCTCTTGTTCCCAAAAAAATATCTCTCCTGCCTCCCCGTGAAACCATTCGTTTTGCTATATCATAATGTTTATGTTCATTTCTGTCCTTTTCTAAATCTTTTCGATTATCATTCCACTCAAAATGCGCTCTTACATGGTATTCCACATCATGTAAATATGTATATATAGCCAAATCATTTCCACCATTATATTTAATCGGCCGCATTCCTTTTGATTCTGTTTGAATTCTTTTCATAATGCGTACTGAATCGATAATCCACTGAAAGGTAGGCTTCCAATAAATAGATTCCGTAATTCCCTTTAATGCTTGGTAGGTAGGCACCATATAACTACATTTTTCCCCTCCTGTCTTAGTTAAGGGATCTGTAAACAGAGCATACTTTCCATACACTTTATATTCAATAACATTTGCATATTTCACATGTTTCACCTCTTTTAATAAATTAAATCTGTTAATATTTCTGTAATTCCTTTTTTATCATCATAAGAATTTGCTATATATATATCGGATATTTTTTCACATTGTCTTACCACTCCCTTCTGTAATAAATCTTTTATTTTATAATCATACAAACTAACTGTATAACGCTGTGCCCGACGTAATATACTATAAATGTCACAAATTTTCTCTGCTGCATCTAATTCCACAATATATGTTATCCCACCCCCATAAGGCACAATTACATCAACTGTTTCATTTTTAATAATCTGATAATTTTCTCCCGCAGTTTTAAATGCTTGGTTTAGGATTCTATATGGGAACTTATTGGAACAAAAACCTGCACTTAACAACTTATATATGGTGTAATTTTCTCCCGCCTCTGGAAGATTGTAATCCATTTCCCCCCTTCTCTCAAAAAAATACTGTTGATAATACACATCCATCCATTTTGGTGATAGTAAACTTTCCGTTCCCTTTTGTTTTTCATAGTAGTCTAACACCATAGACGTCACATTGATTGCAAAACGTAGTTCTTGCATTTTATCAATTCTTTCATCTTCTAAATTTACAATATATACCTCTCCCCTATCTATTTCACCATTACGATTGCATCTTCCTGCTGCCTGTGCAATACTATCTAACCCTGCCATAGAACGTATTACACACTCTGTTGACAAATCCACCCCCGCCTCAATTAGTGATGTACTAATAATTAATATTTTCTCTTTGTTGCCTAATCTTTCTTTTATGTTCTCAAATATGTCTTTCCTATGTTCTGCACATAAATTTGTAGTCAAATAAACTACTTCCCACTCACTTTCTACCTGATCCTTCATTTTTTCAAAAATTTGTTCCACTGCATATTTCGAATTTAGAATAACCAATATACTATGATACTCTTTTTCAACCATTAAATTGTTTATAAATTGTTTTATAGCATCAAATGTATATCCATTCCTAATTCTTGCATCTTTTATCACTACACGCTCAAATTCTTCAAATCTTGCCGCCACGTCTGTTATCATATTTTTTGGTGTTCCATAAAGAATCGGATGTTTTACACCTTCCTCACCAAGTAGTGGCTGTGTTGCCGTACATAAAATAACCGTCGTATTACATACTTCTTTTAAAAAATTCATTATCAGATTAAAGGTGTGAATCGTTCTTACTGGTAAAGACTGTATTTCATCCAGAATAATTACCGCATTTTTTAATCTATGAAAACGTCGAATTGCTTGCTTTTTATTAGAAAATAATGTCTGAAAAAACTGCACTAAAGTCGTACATACAAATGGTTCCTCCCAATTCAATGCCCATACCTCTTTCTTTCCTCCACTTTCCTCATCCATGATAACATTAGAATGATGTTCCAATACCCATTTTGCATTTTCACTCCCAATTGCTGTTTTAATAACTTCTGAATTCTGTTCGATCACACTTAAAAAATGGGAAACATAAATGATTTTCTCCGTTTCTTTATGTTGGTTAACATATTCCAAAGCATATGCCAATCCACTTAACGTTTTGCCTCCTCCAGTAGGAATCGGTAAACAATAAATTCCACTCGGATTTTTTGCAAATGCAATACATTCTGCCTGAATAGAATCTCGAAGTTTTCTGATATTCTCTTCTTTTTCCGTAAGTTCCCTATTTTTTGTACTGTCATGCAATTGCTGCATATATTTATAAAAGTAACCCAGACTCTTTTCATAAATTGCTTTGTAATTGATAGGATTAGAATCTCTTTTTTCCTGTTTCATAAATCGTGCCGTATCTGTCCAATCTGCATCAATCAGAATAGACAACACGAATCTTTGCAAACACCCATAATAATATTTTTGCACCTTTTCGCTGGTTTGTGCCATTAGAATATTGATCTTAGGTTTTATATTCATCGTTAACTCAACATACGCAGATTTAAACTTTTTGTATAAATCCTCTTCCGTAATATTTTTCCCTTCAAATCTGGCACATGCCTCCTCATAACATTCCGGTTCTTGCTTTATTCTTTGAGCATACTTGTCTACTCCATCTATTGTTGTAAGATCATATAATCCATGGTGTGCTGAAATTGCATATGCAATTAATTCAACCAACATTTCCTTCCACCACGTTCTTTTACCATCCCCGTATGTACTATAAATCCACTTTGCTCCTGCTGTGGAATGGTTGACACTACCCTTTTGTATCTTTACATCGTCCTTTTGCCGAATATATTTCTGAAAAGAATCCCCATACTTTCCCAAATCATGGACACTCCCTACTAATTCCATTAAATTTCCAATTCCAATTTTCTTCCCTTCTTCTCGTGCAAAATCCGACACATTTCTTAAATGTTCCGATAAATCTTGTTCCTTCTCATCCAAGACATGCGCTATATATTTATATTTAACCAAATCAATCCCCTCCAATCCTTCCTCAATTCGATATTACCATATTTCCCAAAAAAGAGCAAATATTTTTAATAAATAACATGAAATCAAATCCATTGTACAACTAAACATTTAATACATGCCAAAAAATATATAATAAATTTGACAATAACGAGCAATTTTATTATGATAAATACGTCAAAGTTTTCTTTGTGGATTGAAATACGTTTTTTATCAAAAAATCAGCAACTATTTATTAGTTACTGATTTTTTTCTTTCTTCTGCAATCCTATCTTCATATGAAAGCCACGCCATATACAAATGCAATATTTCATCAATCATCACTTTTATATATACACCATTTGAATTTATGGATAACTTCTTAGTATCTCAATGATTTTATTGTTGGAGGGAGCATAACACCTCTCGATTGCATAGCAATGTTCCAATATCATCTCACATACAACCTTTCATTTACATAAGTGAGTTTTCCCATCACTGTATCTTCTATCATTCCATGATGCCAAGCATACAGAATTAATTCTGCATAATGCTTTTCCACATCTGCATCCCCTCTTAATCTTTCAGGCAACTCTTTCACTCTGCCATTTTCATCTATCATATCACTTATCCTTAAACCATATTGATGCCATAACATCCAACGAGTCTCTGTAACCCAATATTCTTTTTCTTCCGGAGAACCTTGCAACATTGTACTTGCTATACCTTTGCTAGAAATCGTTAAGAATAATGATGATTTAGTAATAAGCGTTTTCTTTAATTGTTCTAAGTCTCCTCCATCCGCAGCATCTACAGTTATTTCTCCTTTTGCATCTATGGATAAAGTTGCCGCTGTTACCCCTGCATCTTCAAAAGACTTTTTTAAATTATTATGTTCACAATAGCAAAACGCAAAAGCTGTTGCACTTATAATAACATCCTTTTTCATCCAAATACTATCTCCCTCAAAAGGATATTCTTCTTCAAGCTGTTTGCAAATTTCACTTGTTTCATATTTGTCAAATGCCCCCTGTTTTAACAATTGCTGTGCTACATAATTAATTTTATCAAAATTGCGATGAACATATCTTTCACCATAATCTTCTGCAATAAACACATTACTTTCTTGATATGGAAATACTTCTTCAATAGACTTAAACTCGATTTCTTTTCCAAAACTACTACTGATTTGCTTATCTGTATTCTGTATTTTCCCATATGTTTCATAATAAATTTCCTGCTCTTTTGCATTACTATTTATTATACATGTGTCGGATAATGCATTCTCTTTCACCGTTGTTTGGACATTCATCGGATAATTTTCCACTAATAATCCATTATTACTACTGCCTGTCGCCAATATTTCCATTTTGTACTCCTCCTCAAATTTACTATTTTTTCATTTAAATTTCTCATTCGTACCATGTTTTCTCCCTCTTTTCTCCGTTTTAACATATATGCAATGCTATAGCAAGGCATCTGGCACGAACAACGATATAGTGGCACAAACGACAATAAATTACATTGACATAACCTATTTTATTTCTTATCATTTTCTTATATTAATCATTCGAAGGAGTATGTTATGAAACATTATTTTATTTTAGAAGATCACAGGGGGCAAGCTCTGGCCTTATCAAAAATCATTCAATCTTATCAAAAAGATATTGAAATCACTATTACTTTTTCAATTCCAGAAGCATTAAGTCAACTTCAAACGCATACTTATGATGTGTTTTTTTTAGATATACAATTATCTTCCTCCGGTGCTATTTCTGGAAACGGGATTTCTTTTGGAAAACTTATACGTACAAACGAAGCCTATCGTACAACCCCTATTATTTTTGTAACATCATTTCCCAATTATATAAATGAAGCCATCAATTCTATTCACTGTTATGGTTTCTTAACCAAACCATATTTACCAAATACTGTATACCAAATGTTAGATTCCATTTCAGACAATACCCCCTCCTCCACTGTATTAAAACTTAAGAGTAGTGACTGCATTTATTGGGAAATTTCCTTTTCTAATCTTGTTTTTATTCAGTCTCACTTACACTATTTGCACTACCATACACAAAATGATGTTCACCGTTCTCGACAATATACAATGGCAGAACTTGAAGAAATGCTCCCCGATTATTTTATACGTTGCCACAAAAGCTATTTGGTAAATCGACATTTTATTTCTTCCTATGACTCAATCAATCAATGTTTAAGCCTTACAAACTATAATTTACCAATACCTGTCGGTCGAAATTATCGAAATACATTGTTTTAATTCAAGGAGTACTACTTATGAGCTTAACACTTATCATTACAACAATTTTTACCTACTTTTTAGAAACAATCGGTAATATCTTAATTGCCAGTAGAACTATTGGGTATAAAATCAAAAACACAGTTTACTTTTCATTTTATGCCTTTTTGTTAACAGTTTTTTTATCTATAACTGAAAGTGTAATTGACAATGTAACTTTGTTATATAGCATACAGGCATTATTTTATATTGTATTGCTCTCATTTTACCTTAAGCAATCAATACCTAATGCTTTATTGTTATATCTATATACTTATATTTTATCTGGATTGCTCCAGTATATTACGGTCATCCCTGTACTTGCCTTTCCCGAGTTGTATACACTTTCCTATTACCCTATAATTGCACTATCAGTGACAACAATTTTATGTTATTTAATCTATCGTTTTGTTCCCATTGAACGGTTGTACAACGTAACAATGACCTCTGATCTAGCGATACGAATGATTCTTGTTAATATTTATTTGTTCCTTATGTTTGGCTCCATTTATCATAAGCTCGACAATGCATCGTCCTATGAAATATTTGTACTTATATTACTGTATATCTGTACATTTATCGCGTTAAATATTAATGCTGTGTACACTCGTATTGCACTCTCCAAACAAGAGGCTGAACTTCGTGCCTATCATCAATACCAACCACTTGTAGATAATCTAATTCAGGATATCCGTATACGTCAACACAACTTTGATAATGTCATTCAATCCTTTGCTGCCTTACCCCTAACCTGTGAAGATTATGAAAGTATTACCTCTGCATTAAACACATACAGTACAGAAGCCTTTCATAGTAACATTGATTTAAACCTTCTCAAACTAAATGAACGCTTAGTTGCTGGACTTTTATATACAAAAACACAAGAAGCCCAAAAGCAAAGTAAACTTCTATACATTTCAATAGCAAATTACTCTTTACAAACTACTTTACCAGAATATTTATTAATGGAATGTATTGGAATTCTTGTAGATAATGCCATCGAAGCAGTTCCTCAAGACAGTGTCATATCCTTGCAATTAGATTCGAAAAATGGCCAAGTCATTGTAGAAACCAAGAATCCTGGACCTTACCTATCTGATCAATTATTAAAGAAAATGTTTGAGACAGGATATACTACCAAAAATGATACACAAAATAAACATGGTTTTGGTCTTCCTTTCCTGCAAAAAACAGTCAAACAATATCATGGTTCAATTTCTTGTCAGAACATACTGGAAGGAAATGAAAATCATATTATTTTCAAAATTATTGTATAAGCATATATTTTCAAATATTTCAAAGAACAAACCACTCATAAATGAGAGGTTTGTTCCGATTTTTGTGCCTGATGGATGTTGCACACTTTTTGTGCACTCCTATTTTATATCTCACCACTCATTCGGATGATATGATGCTGTGTAAAAGATACAATTTAGATGTACTATGGTTTACATATGCACCAGTCTTAGAACATGATTTATAAATACAGTCTTTTTCTCCTATAGCAAAACTGCACAAAATATACTTTCATACGGTATTCTCGCTACCGAAAATTCCTGCCTACGAACAGTAGCAAACTGTTATGTTATTTGTAAACCCATCTTCACCACCAGTTGACAATATGTTTTTATCTGTGTTACAGTAGAAGTTATGAACAATAAATCTTATCGTGCGAAAAACTATGCACAGAAATGGGGATTCTTATGAACACAACATTTGCTCTACACATACCTTTGAACAACGTATAAACAATATACATATGCTGCAACGACTGGGATTTGAAATTTGTAGTGGTGGCATTGTAGGTATGGGCGAAAGCAAAGAAGATGTCGTAGATATGCTTTTGGAATTGCGAGAGATTCAGCCAGAAGCTCTTCCAATCAATTTTCTGTTGCCTATTAAAGGAACGCCTCTTGGGGATGCTAACACTTCTGGTCTGACCACAGAATACTGTCTGAAGGTTCTCTGCCTTGCCAGACTTATGGTTCCAAAATCAGATATCCGTTGTGCAGCCGGTCGAGAAGTTTATTTTAAAGGCGAAGAAAAGAAACTCCTGAGCATTGTGGATTCCATTTTTGCTTCCGGCTATCTGACCGAGGGAGGGCAAAGCATTCAGGGTACTCTCAAAACAATTACGGATGCTGGATTTACCTACGAAATCGAATCCGCATAATTTGTCAGAAACAATGTATTCGTTCAGTCTGAGTCATTTATAAAGTGCCAGAACATACAAATTGACCAAAAATATTCTTTTTGCAGATTTTATTCAGGAGGCAAAACTAGGTTGCATAATCAAATGTATTTTTTACTTTAAATTATTCACAGCCTTTCTTCTCTACATTCAGAAAAATCTGTGCAAAACCTGCACAGAACGCTGCGAAATCAGCAGCTTTCTTTTTCTTCCCGTACAGAAGAACTGCCTACACGGCAGCTTTGTATCAAGCAACTAGCCCCTTATGTGCGAGCACGACGTGTCTAGTTGTTTGATACAAATCGGCTGTGAACAGTAAACAATTCACACAAAAAACACATTTTTTCTGACAATACCCCTTGACATTTTGAAATAATGGGACTATATTAACAGACGTAAACAAAAACTTAATACTTAACAAAACCTCTTTGTTGAAGGCTGCTAAGCAAATCAGATTTTTTGGAGGAAGAGATAAAATGGATACTTTAAAAGCTGAAAAAAGAAGCATGGATGTCAAAGCAAAGAAACTAAGAAGAGAAGGTTACGTCATTGGAAATATGTTTGGTAGAGAAATCGAACAATCCGTTCCTGTTAAGATGAACCAAAAAGATGTGGATACTTTCTTAAAGAAAGACAACAAGGGTAGTCAGATCATGTTGGAAGTTGACGGAAAACCTTACGATGTACTGGTAAAAGAGATTGTTTTCAACCCACTTACAAAGAAAATCGACAATATTGATTTTCAGGCATTGGTAAGCAATGAAATGGTACATTCTGTTGCAGAAGTCATTTTGTTAAATCATGATAAGGTACAACAGGGTGTTCTTCAGGAAAGTCTTACTGAGGTTGCATTTAAAGCATTACCAAAGGCATTGGTTGACAAGGTTAAGATCGATGTAGGGGAAATGAAAGTTGGCGATACCATCTGTGTAAAAGATTTGGAAATCGCATCTAACCCAGATATTAAGTTGATTACAGACCCTGAAACGGTTGTTGTTACTGTTACTGCTGTACATAACGAAGTTGGAGATGAGGACGAAGCCGAAGAAGTTGTAGAAACAGAAACAGCTGAATAATAGAAGGATTAAAAAATAGAAACGCTTATTTATGTAAATTTAATAGAAGCGTTTCTATTTTTTTTACTCCATCAAACAAAACCTTTCTGACTTGTTGCAAGAGCAACGAATCTTGTTACGAACAAGTAACGAGACGTATTGCGAATATCCAATTGCCCTTCCTGAAACATACTTGTCAAAATCCAAGGAACTCCATCCACATGGAACTATCTCGTACTAGCATTTTCTTATTTTATTTGATTCGTAGCATCTAACTGTTCGATACTTCCCATAAAATAAATCATATTTGTCTTTTTATCACGTATCACATAAACAAATGGCCGATTTACATAAAAATCAATATATTCTTTTTTTTCGTATGCTGATTTTATAATTGCCACAGACGCTGCTGCTGCCTTTACACCATCTTCTCTTACACTTAATACAGTTTTATGCAATAGAGTATCCACATAAGCATTTTCCTTATTTTCCCCCTGTATTCCCGGAAGTTGCGCATTCTCCTTTTCAAATAACTTTGTAATTCCTATACTGTTTAACTGTTCTTTTAAATGTTTTGCGTTATACACAGATTCAAATTTTGGCATTCTGATTTTCGCCCATCTAAATTCTTGCTTTGAGATTTCATCAAACATGGCATTTTTTTCTTCGGTACTTAATGCTTCAAAACATTCCTGTGTAGTTTTCTTTTCGTCCTGTGACAACAAAACATCCATAACAAAACGGTCTTCCTTAAAGTCAAGTTCTACCATTTTGATACCATTTTTCTGTAAATACCTCACATTCTGATATTCTGAACTTGGCGAATACATCATATCCACAGATGTCTTTTTTTCTTTTCCATAGAAATTTTCTTTTCTTGTCACAAATGCATTGAAATATTCGTTTTTCCATTTTGCATCAAACCAAACCGTATTTGCCAATATACTATAAGTATCCTGCGGTTTTACCTCATCTTCCAACAAACTAGGAATATATCCATTTGTCTGCTTTTCAATCCATGCATTGATCTGTTCTCTTGGATTTCCATTATTAAAATTCATAGATTGTTCTACTGCACCATAGTTATTTTTCAAATTTTCTATATATTCTTTTTGTACTTTACTGTCAAACGCATAGGTAGTATCATTTTTCCAAATGCTATTGGCTATGTACAACTGCTTTACACTATCCTGTTTCGCATTTTCCCTATGAAACTCCTGCATCCTTTTATTCCATTGGATTTCATCTGAAACTCCCATGGTCTTCAAAATTTCTTCCTTTGTCTCTCCATCTGCTGCATTTTCCAGCATCATCAACGTTTCTACAATGCTATAAGGGGAAAGCACAACATTTTTGTCCTGCTGTTTCTCCCACAAACGATACCCAAAAGCATTTACTACCTTTGCCACATCAGTAGTTACCTCTTCTGTATCCGTTTTTTCTGTTACTGCCGGTGTTGTGCTAACCTCTGGTGTTTCAGTTATTGCCGGCGTTGTGCTAACTGTCGGTGTTTGTGTTGGTTCTATGATTGGTGTTTTCTGTGGTTGCACGGTAGGCTGTACCGTTGCCTTCTTTTTTGTTATTTTAATGTTGATGCTTTTGGTACTTTTCCCAGCCTTGATTTTTAATACACACTTTCCGGCTTTTTTTCCCACAACCGTACATTGTCTCTTTGTTTTCTTTTTTAAAGAAACTATTCTTTTATCTGTTACGGTAAAGGCCGCATTTGTATTTGTTTTTACAACCTTTTTTTCTCCCACCTTCAGCGATATACTTTTTACCGATACCGTAAGTTTTTTTGCCGTCTTAGCAGCATAAATGGTATTTGGTGGAAACTGTCCAAAAATAGATACAACCATTGTGATACCTGCCAATGCCTTACATAATTCTCTTTTTCTCATTTTATTCTCCTCCTATAATAATCTCTAACGAAACTATAATCATTATACTTATTCTTTTTGTATTATTTTTGAACTTTCTACAAAAGAAAATAGTCAGGTCAATGATATTCGCAATCCACTTTTCTACTTGCTAAACTTTATATTTTTTTGTTTTTGTCAGCAACCTGTAATATGCAACCCATAAATATTCCAAGTCAATATTTGGTATTAATAACAATAAACATTACGTTTTTTATGTTTCTCCTGTATGATTTGTATATTATATGCAGCTTTAATTATACAAATTATACATAAAACTTCATTTTTAAACGGTAGATGATAAGCAATTTATATAATCATAGGCCTTTCTACTCACTTTACAAATTTATTATCGCAAAGTATACTATATATGTAATATATATTACAAATATATGAAGAAATGATGAAAAGGAGAATGAATATGAAAAAGAACAAAAAAGCATTAAAAAAACTAGGTACGGTCACGTTGTCGTTCACTCTATTATTTTCTGGAGTTCCAAGTTCACAACTGGCACAAGCTGCAACTACAGCTTCTATTCCAAATCATGTAACTATTGGAAAAGGAGAAACTTTTCAGCTAACAACAAAGGAAAGCTCCTCCAAACTATCCTTTCGCTCTTATAACAAAAAGATAGTTTCTGTCACCAAATCAGGAAAAATTAAAGGAAAAAAAGTAGGAAGCACCACCGTTATTGCAAAAATAAATAAGAAAACAAAAAAATGCAAAATTACAGTTAAAGCGGCTCCAAAGAAAATTTCTTTTACCAAAAAAGAAATCACTTTGCTTCCAAATACAACCAAAAAACTTTCTGTTAATTTTTCTTCCGGTTATAGCAATAAAATTACCTATAAGTCAGAAAATACTACTGTGGCAAGCGTTTCTGCCAATGGTTCCGTTACTGCAAAAAAAGCAGGTGAAACTACTATTACCGCAAAAACATTTAACGGAAAAACAGCTACGATTCGTTGTATAGTGGCAAATAACAACACTCCTGCCCCTACAAATACAGCCGTAAGCACTGCAATTCCTTCAACTACCGATAGTGTATTACCAACCAATGATGTAGCTACAAGCACACCAACGATAAGTGCTACGCCAGCTTCCTCTTTGGAACCGACCCATGTTGAAGCAACAACTACACCTACAGGTAGTGAAAATCCTGAAAAAACAAATACTCCATCAACCCCAACTTTTTCCCCAGATGCTAGTAAGATTCCATCTACACAGGATCCCACTACTACTCCTACCTTAGCACCTACTGACACTGTAACTACTGCACCTACTGACACTGTAACTACTGCACCTACTGACACTGTAACTACTGCACCAAGCGCCACAGTTAGTGTTTCTGTCGCACCTACTGTAACGCCAACTGCTGCTGCAGAACCAACCGTAACCAGCTCCGCTATCATTAGTAAGATTGAAAACGGAACCATCTACATTGATGACAATAAAGTTGATTTACAACTTACTTCAAAGGTTACATATTATAAAGATTGCTATAATGGATCTCGATACCAAATCACAAAGAATGAATTATTACCTGGAGATACCATCGAGATTACTTCCAGTGGATTGGTTACAGATACTTATCCAGTATCTACTTTAGTTGGTTGTGAACAAATTGTAGTTACAAAATCTGTCGCAAATGCAATGATAGAAGACAAAATTTCTAATATAGTAAACAAGCATACTATAGAAATTACCAACCACCCAAATACAAAATTCTATATCGATGCAAATACAACTGTTTATAAAAATAATCAGGTCATCTCTTTTAATGAATTAAAGGCTGATGATGTGATTCGCGTATGTGCCTACAACCCTAACATTAAAAGTTTTGCTAAAATTCCTTCCATGAATTCCTATACTGGATTTGCACGTACCATCGTAGTTTTGGGGGATTCTGTAGCTGATTTAAATAAGGCTGAAGCACTCGTTTACAGTGTTGATAAAACTTCTTCCCTTGATGAAGAAGTTTTGCATACAGATCAAGGCGATTTCTATGTATCAGATGAAACTTTGTTAGAAATAACAAATACGGACGGAAGCATCACCTATAAATCTGCAATAGGACAAACAGCGGATATGAAAAACATAACCATTTATTACGAAACATTATATCCAAAAGAACATAACGAAGAACCTATGAAAAGAGCCATTCGCATTTGTTATACGAAATAATCTATAAATTCAATAAAAACTGCCCGGCTGAAAAGATAATAATTCAGCCGGGCAGTTTTTATTGATTCCCAATTCACGTAACAACTAATCCTCCAAGGGCAATACAATAGCATCTCTATCTAGAAAACGCTATATTCTTCAACTCTCTCTCCATCACATCTACATTTAGACAACTACTCAAAACCGTCAATTCATCAATCTCTCCTCTTTGATAGAGATTTAGCAAACTTTTATCCATGCTTACCATGCCTTCACTGGCGCGGGTAGCAATGGTAGAGCTAATCTGATGTACCTTTCCATCCCGAATCAAATTTTGAATGGCCGTATTTACATGCATGATTTCAAATGCTGGAACCATTTTTCCACTTTTACTAGGCAACAATTGTTGCGACACAACGGATTGTAACACCATTGCAAGCTGCACCCGAATCTGCTGTTGCTGTTCTGGTGGAAATACATCAATAATACGGTCTATCGTATTTGCCGCACCAACTGTATGCAGACTGGATAATACTAAATGTCCCGTTTCTGCCGCTGTCATGGCAATCTCTATGGTTTCCAAATCCCGCATTTCTCCGATTAAAATTACATCCGGTGCTTCACGCAAGGCTGCCTTCAATGCTCTTGTATAATTGCTACTGTCGATTCCAATTTCCCTTTGACTGACAATACTCTTTGTATGGGTATGCAAAAATTCAATCGGATCTTCCAAGGTCAGAATGTGACAATTTCTGGTTCGATTAATCTGATTAATAATATATGCCAATGTGGTACTTTTTCCACTTCCCGCAGGCCCCGTAACCAAAATCATGCCCTTCTTTTTTTGTCCCAAATCCAGTACGGTCTGAGGAATTCCCATTTTAGAAACGTCTGGCAAATCAAATGCTACTACTCGAAGAACTGCACTCCAACTTCCTCGCTGTTTAAATATATTTACACGAAAACGTCCTACACTTGCCAGAGAAATAGAAAAGTCATCATCCCCATTTCTTCGGTTACTTGTATCTCGTTGTGCCATTTCATACATTTGATCCACAAGTTCTTTTACCTGGTCTGGTTTTAAGGACTCTTCTTCCTGCTTTTCAATTACTCCGTCTATCTTAAAGGATACTGGTTGCCCAACTACCAAAAATATATCCGATGCTTCTTGTTTTACCGCACTGGAAAGCATTTCTTCAAACACCATTTTTATCACTCCTCTACATCAACCTGTCCGTCCCATAATTCTACGTCATAATTTGAGTCATATTCACCCAATTTTTCCATGGAAACCTTCCATTCTGTTATTTTATAAGTCCTATCTGCCAATACTTGTAATGCCACACACAACGTTTCTTTCTCTTTTACTGGAAATGCAAAACTTACCTCTGCCACTACCTCTTGTGTCTTTTTTGCTTGAAAGTCACCAGAAGATTTTATTGTGACTTTTAAATCCTTTAGTCCTTTTAAGTTCTCTTCGTTACTATTTTTCATGTTTAATAGTTCCGTTTTTAAATTAGAAATCTTTACACTATCTAACACGCTGTCTATATAGCACAGCGCATACTCTGCCTTTGCATCTGCCGCATAATATTCTTTTACGGATTTTGCTGTTTTATCTGCTAATTTCTGCTCATTTGCAGATGCGCGAATAGACAACAAGGCAAACACAGACAGCACAAACACAAGTAAAACCAATAGTATAGATGGTGTACCTACACTTAACAGCAATCCTTTTCTCTCTTTCATGCTAATCCTCCATTTTTTCATAATAGTCCGAAAACTGCATATGAAACAATTCTACGTTTTTCTTTTGGTGGAACATAGACACATAATCTTTTAATCGATATACATATATTTCATAGGTATCTATGGTTTTATTCTTCACCTTCGCTTTTGTAGGAACAAGAAGAATGCTGTAACTACTCTTTTGCTTGGTCGCTTTCCATTTGGAATCGCAATATTTTATGTAAATTTGCGTATCTCCTTCTTGCTTTTCTTTCCTTATTTCCGCAATAGGATACACACCTTTCGTTTTATTCCACTTTCCATATCTTGTTTGAAAGCCAAGTTCCTCTATGGCCTTTTCTTTTTTCTCTGCCCCTTTTATATTCTCTGCAATATTCTCAGAAAATATCGTTGCTTTCCCCGTATCTCTTGCCTTTTGTTGCAGGGAATTTGCTGCTAAAAACAGCTCTAGCAGAAACACGCTGATTACCGCAAAGATACCAATGGTTATAACTAGTTCCAATAAGGGCATCTTGGCAAGCTGCGATTGTCTTTCCCTCTTTTCCATCTGCATCCTCCCATTTTTATTTCTTCCACTACACATTTCGCTACAAAGAACAGGCTGCTTATTCGCTGCGAATATTTAAAACTAATTGCTCCTGCTCACCATTTTCTATTGCTTCTACAAAAATCTGTTTTCCATCCTGCTTTATTTTTAACTGATCCAGCTCCATCACTTCCATACCATCTTCTAAAGAATAAGAAAGCCCTTCCTCTTGAAATAATTCTCGCATTTTTCCCTTATAGCAATATAGCATAGTACGATAATTTCCACTATCCAGACTTTCTCGCAATACCAATATAGGAATTCCATTTTCTTCTTCCACAGAAATCTGTCCACTGGTATCATATTGATGCACCTTTGTAGCTACATAAGATAAGGAAACACGAAGCTGATAGTTCTGTGCATTATTTTCTACAATATTTTTATATACATATACTCCCACGCTTGTCAATGCAAGGGAGCCTACAATAAACATACACAGTAAAGACAGCATACCAGCATAATTTGCAATCCATGCATTTCGCCGTTTTATCATAAAATGTCCTCCTTTTCACTACTCACGTTCATATACATCTACGTTTGGCATCACATTAGAGGCAAAAACCTCATAATCAATATAATATTTGTCATGGTTATATTCTAAATTATATTCTTTTTCCAAATAGTCTATGTCAGGTGGATATGCTCCTTCTATGGCATAACATTGTACGACTGCTTTTCGAACGGATTGTCGAAGAAGCTCAATGCTTTGCATATTCGTCATATAATTGATATAGTTTCCTGCCACTAGGGCTGTGACTATCACCAGAACAAAACTTACAATAGGAAATAAAATCTGCCGTTTCCAACCTTTTTCTGTTTTGTGTGCTACCTCTTTTAAATTTTTCAAATTTGTCACCCCCAATTATCCAATGGAAGTAATGATACTAACCAATGGGAACATGACAGCCAGCAACACACCACCTACGACAACAGATAATCCCAATACCAACGTAGTTTCCAACTTGGTACAAAAACGCCCCATCTGGTCTGCAATTTTTTCATCATATTGTCTGCTTACATCTGCAAACACTTCTTCCAACATACCCGTTCGATCTGCTATGGCAATTCTTCTTCCCTGCATTCCTGTCACAATTTTCTCCTGTCTAAGTGCCTCTGCCAATGATTTTTCTCCCATTTCTTCGCAACAATTCTTTATTTTTTTCTGTATTCCTTCATGGTCAACTACGTCTCCCGCCATTTTCATAGCTTCCTGTTCATCCATTCCACTGGAAATCATAACAGACATAGAGGAAACAAATCTTCCAGTTGCTAATAAGTCTGCTGTTTTTTTCGTTGCAAAGAACTTTGTACTAAAACGCTTTAGTGCATTCTTCCCCTTTGCTGTCTGATACCATAAGAATAATACCAATGCAACCAGCAACACAGCAAAAGACACTCCTGCAACAATACGTCCTACCCACATTCCTAAATTCATCAGTTTACTACTGATAACTGCCACATCTACATCCAAATTTGCAAATACACTTTGGAACATGGGAAGTATTTTTCCTACCAAAGCAACTAGAATAATGGCAATCATAAAAAACATCATAAGCGGCAAAGCGATTACATTTCGAATACTGTCTTGTATCGCATCTTCTCTTTCATAATATTTTGTCATTGCCTGCATGACATCCTCTAATTTCCCACTGGTCTCCCCAATATGGACCATATTCACCAAATAGGTTGGAAATGCCTTACTTGTCTTTAAAGTGCTATGAAAACTATTGTTTTGTTTCAATTTTTCTTCTACCTGTTTTAATATGTTTTTTGTATGCACATCTTCCATTTCTTCTGCCAACATATACATACCTTCTTCTAAACTAATTCCACTTTTAAGCATACTGGTAACCTGACTGCAAAATCCAGCCAGTTCCTGTGCTGTAAATTTTTTTTCCCTCTCCATTTTCTCTCCTCCTGTTCCCCTTAATGTATTAATAGCAATCTTTATTAATATATCGGAGATTATTATACTTTATTTCAGTTTTTTACCCTTTTTCATGAAATAAGCCAACCACCAATCAAAAAATCCGGGAACAAACGCTCCCAGATTTTTATACTATTACATAAAGCTATTTATGAAGGAGGCATACACCTCTTTGTTTATTTTCACACAAACCCAGTTTAAACCTTCAAGATTTACATATCCTCCCTCTAAAAGTCTAAGATGAATCGTAACGCCAGTTTTTAACTTTAGATACACATGATATTCTTGCAAATCATAATCGGTTCTTCCATCTTTTGATTTAGGAATATCCTCCATTCTCATCCATTTTCCATCGTTTAATGCCGCTATAAACTGATTAAGTATAATTTTCTCTTCCTTAGAGGAACTTAATTCTTTTCGATTGCCCTGTGCGTCATCCCAAGATTCTTGCGTTTCATATGTAACACAATCTACCCCCTCTGATACATGTAAATACTTTTCAAAAATTTCCGAACCACTATTCAAGGCAATACCCTTATTATTTATAAAAATCTGTTTCTTTCCATCATCCGCTACAAGGCAAAGCATAAATTTTTTGCTTATACCTTTTACTGTATATACTTTTCCTGAAACTGTTCCAGAAAAATCTATATACTTTGAAGCATCCTTCCATTCATCTATACTAACAGACACAGTTCCTAAGCAACTTCCAATTGCCGTTTTCTCCAGCAACATATCATCGCAAAGGCAATAACTTTTTCCATTATACATAAAAAAAGCTGTCATACTAGCCGCCTTGTCTGGTTGCACTTCTAACTCTGGTATATAAACACCTTTATCTGTTACCTTTATATCTGTACTTTGCTTACTTCTACCTGTATAATGCCATATAGCAAGAAATATAAAAAAGAGACATAAAACAACTATTCCAATACCATATACAATACTATTTCTTTTTCTAACTGAAACGTTCTGTCCATTATCTATCTGTCTCATTATTTTTATTTTCAAGCAGAACTCCTCCTTTTTCACTCAATTTGTAATGCTTTTAAAAAAGCTGTTCCCGTAAGTTTTCCAAAGAATTTTCCCCTGTTACTACCATCTACATTTCCCATAAACCAAAAACAGGACCACTGCACCGAAAATTTATTTCCAGCATATATTAGAAATGCCACCTATCCGGTACTTCCATATCCTGTACTATTTTTCATGGTGCAATAGCCCTGTTTATTTGTCAGTATAACTATAGCTTTATGATCTTACTATTTCCTTCACTGTTCCTGCTTGAAATTTTCCAATATATCCTACTAATTCATCGGATACAGAAAGTACCTGTTTCGTTGATTCCTGGCACTCTTCTACAATGGAACCGAATTGCTCCATATTGTCCGTTGTTGTCTCTGCATTTTTTGCATTTTCTTGAGATGTGTCTGTAAGTGCCACAATTCCTTCCTCAATCACAGTTTTATGAGATTTCAAATCCTGTGTTTCTCCATTGATTACGCCAATTGCAGCTCCCACCTGTCCAATTTCTCGATTCAGCTTTCCAAATATCTCTTCTGTTTCTGAAAGTTTCTCTGTCTGTTTTTCAAATGCTTCTGTCACACGCTCTGTTATTTCTACGCTAACATCAGAATTTTCAATCAGTTCATTTACAATCGTATTAATCTGTTGTGTAGATTCTTTAGACTGGTCTGCAAGTTGTCTGATTTCTTCTGCGACTACCGCAAATCCACTTCCATGTTCCCCTGCTCTGGCTGCCTCGATACTGGCATTCAGTGCTAAAAGGTTCGTCTGTACAGATATACCCGCAATAATTTCTGTTGCTGTACGGATCTGCTGTGCAGACTGATTAGTAAGATCTGTCTGTTTCTTTACACTTTCAATAGACTCTCCACTTTCTTTGCTAATCTTAGCCAATTCTGAAATAATGCGCTCCGCAGAATTATTATAATCTTCCACAGCATTTGCACTCTCCGTCAACTGTGCTACATTTTCAGAAATACGATCAATGGAAGCACTGATGGCATCAATTTTTCCCTTCATATCCTCTACACTGTCCGCCTGCAATACTGCATTCTCTGCAATCGAAGTTACTGCCCCTTTTGTATCTCCTAAAGACTGCGTCATTGTGTCGAATAAGCCTTGGAATTTTTCAGAAACTTCACCTAATTCCTCTGACGCATTTTTAATCCCCTTTAAAATGCTTCCGATATTAGTCACTCCTGATTGAATCGTGCGCATCAATTCTCCTAAATTATCTTCACGCTCTGACATTTTCTTTGCTTTTTGCGAGAATTTGGAATCCATACCTTCTCCCGATACCAGACATCGTATCTGATCAAACACAGATTTAGCTGCTACCACTATTGCACCAAAACACAAAACCGTAACTGCAACTAATATGAGCAAAGCACCAACTGTATTCAAAACTCCTTTACTCAGCAATTGCAATACAACCAGTTGAATAATAATCATCAACGCCACTGTACAAATAAGTGGTGCCAACAATTTTCCTATCATTTTGTTCTTTCCCATATTTTTTTCTTTGTTTTCCATAATCGTATCCCCCTTCGTAAAAAATATATGTAAAAGAAACTGTAGCGAAAAGAGCTGCAACGCACTGCAGCTCCTTTCCCAAGTCTATGATACCCCTTATAACTCAACCTTTACTTTTTCCAAGTGCCAAATTTCCTTTGCATATTCTTCAATGGTACGGTCAGATGAGAATTTTCCACAGTTAGCAGTATTCAACATAGCAGATTTTGCCCATCCTGCCTGATCGCGGTAGGCTTTTTCTACCTTTTTCTGCGCTTCTTCGTAAGAACGGAAATCCTTTAAAATAAAGTACTGATCTGCTCTCTCTCCGCCATTTCGTTCCAATAAGGAATTGTAAATTTCACGGAATAATTCTGGATTATCCTTAGAATAAGTTCCGTTGATAAGCTGTGTCAATACGGTACGAATATCTTGATCTGTATTGTAAATATCTTTTGGATTATATTGATCGTTGTGTTCATAAGCAATCACTTCATCTGAACTTAAACCAAAGATAAATGCATTTTCTGCTCCTACTTCCTCAACAATCTCTACATTGGCTCCATCCATTGTTCCAAGTGTCAAAGCACCATTTAACATAAATTTCATATTACCAGTTCCAGATGCCTCCTTGCTGGCTGTAGAAATTTGTTCTGATACATCAGCAGCCGCAAAAATCCATTCTGCATTCGATACTTTATAATCTTCAATAAATACAACTTTAATCTTTCCATCAATAGAAGCATCATTGTTGATTACATCTCCAACACTATTGATCAGCTTAATGATTGCCTTTGCTCTACGATACCCTGCCGATGCCTTCGCACCAAAAATAAATGTTCTTGGATAGAAATCCATATCTGGATTTTTCTTCAATTCGTTATACAAATGCATAATATGCAAGATATTCAATAACTGTCTCTTATACTCATGTAAACGTTTTACTTGTACATCAAAAATAGAACGTGGATCTACTTCTACATTATTGTGTTCCTTAATGTATTTTGCCAAACGAACTTTGTTCTGATATTTAATCTGCATAAATTCTTTTTGGCACTTTTCATCATCCGCATATACAGCAAGTTCCTTGATATGAGCAAGATTAGTAATCCAATCGTCTCCAATCTTACTTGTTACCCAGTTCGCTAACAATGGATTTCCATGTAACAAGAAACGTCTTTGTGTAATACCATTTGTCTTATTGTTAAATTTCTCTGGCATCATCTGATAGAAATCTTTTAATTCCTGATTCTTAAGAATCTCTGTATGCAATCTGGCAACACCATTGACAGAAAAGCTAGCTGCAATAGCAAGATGTGCCATCTTAACCTGTCCATCATAAATAATTGCCATGCTCTTAACTTTTTCATAATCACCAGGATATCTTTCCTGAATCTGTAAAATAAATCTCTTGTTAATTTCTTCCACAATCTGATAGATACGAGGAAGTAATCTTGAGAATAATTCCAATGGCCATTTTTCCAATGCCTCAGACATAATCGTATGGTTTGTATACGCACAAGTCTTATTTGTAATCTCCCATGCTTCATCCCACTCTAAATTATAGTCATCCAAAAGAATACGCATCAATTCCGCTACTGTAACAGTTGGATGTGTATCATTTAACTGGAAACAAACCTTCTCATGAAGCTTGTGAATATCATCATGAAATTGCATATATTTTGTAACTGCTCTCTGGATACTTGCTGATACAAAGAAATATTGTTGTTTTAAACGTAATTCCTTACCTGCATAATGGTTGTCATTTGGATACAATACTTCACAGATGGTTCTTGCCAAATTCTGCTGTTCCACTGCCTTTTGATAATCTCCCTTATCAAAAGAATCCAAACTAAATGTATCAATGGCTTCTGCATCCCAGATACGAAGTGTATTTACCACGTTATTGTTATAACCAACAATTGGTAAATCATATGGCACCGCACGAACGGACTGGTAATTCTCCTGTACATAATGCTCTCTGCCATTTTCATCTCTTTTTACATTTACATAACCACCAAATTTAACTTCTACCGCATACTCTGCTCTCTTCATTTCAAATGGATTTCCATTCTTCAACCAATCATCTGGTGTCTCAATCTGGAAACCATTTTCAATTTTCTGCTTAAACATACCATACTTATAACGAATACCACATCCATATGCCGGATATCCCAAAGTTGCCAAGGAATCAAGGAAGCAAGCAGCTAAACGTCCCAAACCTCCGTTACCAAGTGCAGCATCTGGTTCCTGATCTTCAATTACATCCAAGTCCAGTCCTAATTCCTCAATAGCTTCTTTGATTGCCTGATTACCCTTTAAATTGATAATAATATTACCAAGAGCACGGCCCATTAAGAATTCCATCGATAAATAATATACGATTTTTTTATCCTGCTTTTCAAATTCTTTGTGGGACGCCATCCATTGATCTACCACAATATCTTTTGTAGCGTAGGCAACCGCCTGGAATAACTGTTGTTGATCTGCATCCTCTACAGATCTGCGGAACAACATCTTTAAATTGTCTACCACACTCTGCTTAAACTCTTCCTTACTAATTTCTGTCATGAAAGACCCCTCCATTCTATTGTCATTGTGTCATATGCAAGTATTCTTTTATTATTTCAAATTTACTCTGATTTTTCGTAAAAATACTGGTACAGTTCGACCTGGAACATGCATTCTACTCGGTCACGCTGTTACATATACTGTATCTCTCACCCTTACAGTACCTATCTGAATAACCTTCTACTACTTCTATATGTATGTAGTAATCTTTATCCTGTGTATTTCACCCCTGAATACCGCCTACATTGTCGGCACATTGACTTGACTAAACTATTTAATTCCATTTTGTTTTATTTCGACATATTTTTTGTATTTCTTAACCCATAAAACAACTTTTCTGTTACTATTCACACCCAATGTCCTTTACTTAAGCTCATTATCTTGTTTTGCGAGTTACAATGCCAATATAGCTGCAAAAAACTGTACGAAAGCCTCAGCACTTCACATGGAACACTTGGCGAAGTATTTTTGAGCCTAGTGTGAACAATAACACTTTTATTGCAATTCAGCCGGACACCCTATAATGTTCCGGCTAAATAGTCATTCTTACACTATATTCTTTTAAAATCCTATTATATATAATACAACTAATACACTAAATAATACTGCATTTAATATAATTCCCAAAACTGGCTTTCCCTTTTTTGCCTCTGTATCACTCAATCCAAATATGGCAATCACTACGCCAGCTACCGTTGCAAATACTAATAAAATTCCCAACAAGCCGATCCATATTCCTGCCTTACCATGTTGTATATAAGATAACAAAAATAACCCCAATAATAATACCACAGCAGCTATTCCAATTATAATCGAAACAAGTCCTGACACAGAATCATGCTTGTCAATGTCCATATAACCAACTTTTCGATTATGCACTCCTGCACGCTCTTTTGAAGCAGACTTTTTCATCTTTCCTTTCACGATCCTTTCTTTCTAGGATGCAAACCATTCTATAACCACAAAACGGAGCATTCTCACATAAAGCGTTTTAGTTTTTTTCGAAATATTGCAAAAATAATGTAGCCTCCTATTGCCCCTAACATGTTCATAATAATATCATCCACATCGAAGGTTCCAACTTGAAAAGAAAGCTGTACTAATTCTATTCCCAACGTAAATTCAAAACCATAAAGTGTAACGGACCAGAAACTCCGATTATTTTTGCTAATGATAGGAAGAAAGAAACCAAACGGTACAAATGCCAGTATATTTCCATATATATTTACTATAAAATACTCCCATCCGAATAGTTTCCGATACTTAATATATCGTCGAATTTCCTTAAATGGCACCAAATTATAGCGGTAGATTTTGGCGCCAGAGCGCCCATATCTTTCACTAAAAAACAGAAAATAAACTAACACTATAATATACAGTACGAATAGTATCTTAGCTGTTATTTTCCAAAATCCTTTATGCGATTTTCCACTCATAAAGTATTTTCCGCCTTTCCGAGCTTATTTTCTAAGCTCAATACCTATATCTTCTAAAGCTTTGATAATCTTATCCATCACGTTCGTAATTTCTTTTTCTTCTAAAGTATGATCTGCCGCACGGAAAGCAATAGAATATGCTACAGACTTGTAACCATCTGCAATCTGGTTTCCTTCATATACATCAAATAAAGTACAGCTTTCCAATAGTTTGCCACCCTTTTTGCGAATAATTTCTTCCACTTGACCAACTAAAATTTCCTTTTTCATAACCATACTAAGGTCACGACTTACTGCAGGATATTTTGCAATGCCTGTATATTTAATGGAGAAATCAGCAAGTTCCATAACTGTAGGCATATCAATAACTGCTACATAGGCTTTTTCACCAATTCCATAAGTATCTGCTACATCTGGATGTACTTCACCCATGTAACCTAATACTACATCTCCGTACATGATGTTTGCCTGTCTTCCTGGATGTAAGAAATTCTTTCCAGCCTTTGGATCATAGGTCTTTAATTTCTTTAATCCAATTGCTTCTACTACTTCTTCTACCACACCTTTTAAGTCAAAGAAGTCTCCTTCTCCAAACATTCCTAAAGTAAGCTGTGTTCTTTCATCTGGAAGTTCTGTTACTGGAAGTGCCTTTGGAATATATACATTGGCAATTTCGTATAAACGTACATTTTTATTTCTACGATTATAGTTTGTTGCAAGAGAAGTAAGCATTCCATTTAATGGAAGTGTACGCATCATGCTATAATCCTCACCCAAAGGATTGGTAATCATAACCGTATTGCGAAGTACATCATCCTCTGCAATCTTTAATTTATCAAATACTTTTGGACTCTCAAAGGAGTATGTCATTGCTTCACAGAAACCAAATTGCTCTGCCACACTTCTTGCGATATTTTCCACACGAAGTTTCAAAGATAATCCACCGCTGGTACCAGAACCGCTTGGAAGTGTGGTAGGAATATTTGCATAGCCATAGAAACGAGCTACTTCCTCTGCAACGTCTGCTAAGCATTTAATATCCTGTCTCCAAGTTGGAACGATCAATTCCTTTGTTTCTCGATCTACTGGAAGGTCAATTTTTTCAAAATAACCAATCATAGTTTCTTCGTCAATATCTGTTCCAAGAAGCTTATTGATTTTTTCTACATTATAACCCACTCTGATTGGCTGTCTTACTTCTGGATATACATCTACATATCCGCCAACTACTTCACCTGCACCAAGCTCTGTAATCAACTGGCAAGCTCTGTCTAGTGCTTCTTTTGCATTGTTTGGATCTAATCCTTTTTCAAACTTAGCCTGTGCATCTGTACGCATACCAAGTTTCTTTCCAGATAAACGAATATTGGTTCCGTCAAAACATGCTGCTTCGAACAACATAGTGCTTACATTATCTGTAATCATGGAATTTTCTCCACCCATGATACCAGCAATACCAATTGCTTTCTCTCCATCACAGATTGTTAAGATAGAATTGTCTAATTCTCTTTCCTGTCCATCTAAAGTAGTAAATTTATCTCCATTTTCCGCACGTTTTACTACAATCTTTTTCCCTGCAATGGTATCTAAATCATATGCATGCATTGGCTGTGCATATTCTTCCATTACATAATTTGTAATATCTACAATGTTATTAATTGGACGAATGCCTACTGCTGCCAATCTTCTCTGCATCCACTCAGGAGATGGTGCAATTTTAATGTTTTTCACAACTTTTGCCACATATCTGGAACAAAGGTCTGTAGCTTGCACATCAACAGAAATATAGTCCTTTGTATCTTCCTGATTTTCTGTAACTTTTACGACTGGTGGGATAAATTTCTTATCAAATGTTGCAGCCGCTTCTCTTGCAATTCCAAGAATACCAAAGCAGTCTACACGATTAGAAGTTACTTCATATTCTACTACCACATCACGTAATCCAAGCAATTCAGGAACATCACTTCCGATTGGTGCATCCTTATAAGCTGGATTGTCACTTAAAATATAAATGCCGTCTGGTGCTGCATCTGGATACATATCTGTGCTGGAACCTAATTCATCAATAGAACACATCATACCAAAAGATTCTACTCCACGAAGTTTTCCTTTTTTAATCTTAATTCCATCTGGATGTGGTTTGTCATCATGCGCACTTCCTGCTACTCGTCCACCGTCTAATACAACAGGAACTTTATCTCCCTCTTTTACGTTAGAAGCACCTGTTACGATCTGAACCTGTTCTCCTGCTTCATCAATTTGCACCTGACAAATGATTAATTTATCTGCATCAGGGTGTTTTTCAATCTTTAAAATCTTTCCTACTACAATCTTTTCTAAGTTCTTATCTAATTCTGTATATCCTTCAACCTTTGTTCCTGATAATGTCATTGCATCTACATATTCCTGTGTTGTGCAATCTAAATCAGGTACATATGCTTTTATCCATGATAAAGGTGTATTCATTCTATTTCCCTCCTAAGGTTATCATTCATAATATTTTTTGATTCTTGGCTGGTTACGCCATGCTACGTTCGATTTCGCTCCGCTCCATCTCACTTTACGGGCTTCGCCCTATTGTTTGTGTGATACAGCACCCCTTATGCAAGCCAGCTTGCAACGTGGCTTTCCTGGCTGGTTACGCCATGCTACGTTCGATTTCGCTCCGCTCCATCTCACTTTACGGGCTTCGCCCTATTGTTTGTGTGATACAGTGCCTCTTATGCAAGCCAGCTTGCAACGTGGTTTTCCTGGCTGGTTACGCCATGCTACGTTCGATTCCGCTCCGCTCCATCTCACTTTACGGGCTTCGCCCTATTGTTTGTGTGATACAGTGCCTCTTATGCAAGCCAGCTTGCAACGTGGTTTTCCTGGCTATTTACGCCATGCTACGTTCGATTCCGCTCCGCTCCATCTCACTTTACGGGCTTCGCCCTATTGTTTGTGTGATACAGTGCCTCTTATGCAAGCCAGCTTGCAACGTGGCACTGTATCACACAAACAGCATGGCTCTGCTTACGCTAAAATTGTTTCAAAAATCTTGTGTCGTTTTCGTAGAGTAGTCTCATGTCATCGATTTCGTATTTTAGTAGTGCGATTCGTTCTAGTCCTACTCCGAAGGCAAATCCTACATATTCTTCTGGGTCTACGCCACTCATTTCTAATACGTGTGGATGTACCATTCCGCATCCAAGGATTTCAATCCATCCTTCTCCTTTACAGAAACGGCATCCTTTTCCTCCACATTTAAAGCATGATACATCCATCTCAGCACTTGGCTCTGTAAATGGGAAATGATGTGGACGGAATTTTACTTTTGTATCTTCTCCAAAGATTTCCTTTGCAAATTGTTGTAAGGTTCCTTTTAAGTCTGCAAATGTTACATCTTTATCTACAACCAATCCTTCTACCTGATGGAATGTTGGAGAGTGTGTTGCATCTACTTCATCGGAACGATATACTCGTCCTGGTGCGATCATACGAATTGGTAACTTTCCTTTTTCCAACTCGTGTACCTGTGTAGAGGAGGTTTGTGTACGAAGTACAATATCTTTATTGATATAGAAAGTATCCTGCTCATCTTTTGCTGGATGGTTGGCAGGAATATTTAATGCCTCAAAATTGTAATAGTCATATTCAACTTCCGGACCTTCCACTACTTCATAACCCATACCTACAAAAATACGCTCCACTTCTTCTAACGCAACTGTATTTGGATGGCGATGTCCCACCATTGGCTTTTTGGCAGGTAATGTAACATCTATCGTTTCTGCCTTCATTTTTTCTTCACGCAATTTCTTTTCAAATGCATTTTTCTTATCCAGCAAAACTTTTTCAATCTCAGCTCTTGCCTCATTTACCATCTGTCCAACCTTTGGACGATCCTCTGGAGCAACCTCTTTCATGGATTTCAGTACGCTTGTCAACTCTCCTTTTTTTCCAAGGAATGCAACACGAACATCATTTAGACTTTCCAAATGCTGTGCCGCATTAATCTGTGACAATGCTTTTTCCTTAATGCTTTGTAATTTTTCTTTCATATTTACATCCTTTCTGTGAAAATGTTTCTTCCTAAATCAAGCAGATATTGGCAATCCGCTCCACTACCTGATAGTGTTAAAGTTCTAAAAAATTACTATTCAAAGCCTTTCTTCTCTACATTCAGAAAATCTGTGCAAAACCTGCACAGAACGCTGCAAAATCAGCAGCTTCCTTTTTCTTCCTGTACAGAAGAACTGCCTACACGGCCGATTTGTATCAAGCAACTAGCCCCTTACGTGCAAGCACGACGTGTCTAGTTGCTTGATACAAATCAGCTGTGAATAGTAACTCTAAAAAACATATTTTTCAAGTAACAGTTTAACTGGGTAGAAATGCTACAAATTACTCTTATAACGCAAAAAAATCCCTACAGAAAAGTTTCTCTTCTGTAGGGACGAATCTTTCGCGGTACCACCCTGGCTTTAGCAAACTGCCATCTTATCTTATGCGTAACGTGCATGAACCGTCATATCCTACTCTTATTGCTACTCTCAGCATACATTTTTCAAATATGCAACTCAGGTGTGAAATTCAAATATTATCTGAACTTAAATGTGCTTTCAGCCATGACACATTCTCTCTGCAAAGAAAATAATATTCTATCTGCTTTCGCAATGCACCGTCTTAGTCTTTTTCCATTTTGTGCTTTTGCACTTCTAATTTTTAATTTTACATAGGGTTTTGGATTGTGTCAAGAAAAAGTTTTCCAAATGCCTTATTTGGTTAATAATTCAGTCAGGCAGAAAGGATTGTACAAATTACACATGACTGCTGGCAGGCTAAGTGTGATTTGTACAATCCTTTCTATCGGGCAGATGCCCGACATGAATGAAGTGTCCAGCCAAGAAGAATATTTTTAGCCATATTATATATTCTGGCACTTTATGAATGATTCTGACTGAACTATTACTTTTTAATGTGGTAACAGTTCAGTCAGGCAGAAAGGATTGTACAAATTGCACATAACTTCATTTCTCTTAATCCTTATACATAATCCTTTTTTTTCTTAACTAACACCACACCTAACAGGATTATGATGATACTCCAACCAATTGAAACACTACCTGAAATAGTATTCTCTACAAATTGCTGCCCATTCTTTATGTATTGCAATCCCCCATTTACTGGTAAATAACGAAATATATGTTTATCATTCACACTCATTACAAATAATTGGAGCCAGGTACTTAATAGCATTCCAATCACAATATAAATACTATTACAAAACAACGAAAAAATATTAATAACAATTATTATAAATGTCAGATAAAGCATCCAACTAGCAACTGCAAGCAACAATTTTAAGTCAATGTTCCATATAGGAATCCTATACATTCCTCCAATCACTAATGTAATAACAAGCTGCAACAGCATAACCAAAACACTTTGAACAACTAATCCTATCACATTTCTTGTCATTATGTGACTTTTGGAGGAATATCTGTAAACCAAAACTGAGCAATTGCTAATTACATTTCTCTCAAAATAGTCTGAAAACAATAGAATTAATGGCAACTGCGGTGTTAGCCAAAATATTACATTCCATACAAACTGTTTTTGATTTGTAAAATCAAGCATTCCAAAAATATTTATGAAATATTCATAACCGTTATTTAATGATGTTTGATCTACACTATAGAGCTTGTAAAATAAAAACATAAGATAAAAGGATAAAATATATGCTATTTTTTTCTTCATTTATCATCCCCCGAAAGTCAAGCGGATATTCGCAATCCGCTCCGATACTTGCTCATAACACGATTCGCTGCTATCGCAGCCTATCAGAAGTGGCTTGTCCCCCTCCTGATACAAGCAAGTCCCCACCTGCCACTTATTGCTCTGCACAATAGAGGTGGAGGACTTCCTTGATCGTGTTAAAGTTTGTATATTCATCTTGTATGCCTGATACATATCCTTTAACTGTTTATCCATAATAACAGCATCGAAATTATAACATTTTTTGTAATCAGCAGTTCTATCTTCCTTTAACGGATAGACATTTCCTGTCATTTTTCTTTCCTCACACTGATATTTACTTAAACCTGTTGTCGTTGGAAGATATATAGCATCCTGCCCCTGATACAATCCACAATCAATTTTTCTTAAAAACATAATATATTCCTTCCCATCTTCCATAGGCAGATAAGAACCCACTGTATAAATAGTGTCTTCTTTTACATAGCTTGGCTCAAAAACAAAAATATTTTCACTTGAAACTTGTCCCTGATACACTTCAAGAATTTCTACCTCGGATAATACGCATTGCGTATAGGATGTTCTATTTGATTTGCTATTCATTTTAACCCTCGCAACAATATCCGCTTTTTTACACAATTTTTCAAAAGAATTAACCTGTTCTGGTAGCAAAAATGATATATCCTCTTCCGTATCAGATGAACTTACTAACATATTATAACTGGTCAATTGCTCCCGAAAATCCGTATCATCTTCCCATGTGCTACGCACACCAATCCCCAAGTAAATAGCATATAATAACACTAACATCATACTAATATATGGTACCTTTCTAATTACTTTTCTCAATGTTTCATTTCACCTCTTCTATCTGACCATTTTCCATCGTAATAATAACATCACTGAACGAATGTAATATCTCTCCGCTATGACTAACCATTACGATACAAGCATTTCTTTTCTTCTCTTCCTGAATTATTTCTTGAAATAATTCAACTCCAGCTTTATCTAACGCATTGGTAGGCTCATCTAACAAAATAATCTCTGGCCTTTCCATGATTGCCTGTGCAATACCCAATCTTTGTTTCATGCCTAATGAATACTTTCCTACCAATACGTGCTTCACATCATTAAGGCCTACACGATCTAGCGCTTCCAAGATTTCTTTTTCTCCAATATTCCCCTTAATATCCGCTAATAATTTCAATACTTCGTATCCAGTCTTATATTTCCAAAACTCTGGATTTTCAATCAATACCCCTATACTTGACGGAAAATCAAAATCCCTTTTTAGTTCTTTTCCGTCAATTATTACGTTACCACTTGTTGCTGTAATCAGACCAGAAATTGCACGCAATAGCATAGTCTTTCCACAACCATTGTGTCCCTCTACTCCATATACTTTTCCTTTTTCAAGCTCAAGGTTTATATTTTGCAAAACATATTTTCCTCTTAGCTTCTTGCTATAATTTTTAATCGAAATATAACTCATACAATCTCCTTTCTTAGTACATCATGCTTCTTATGCAATAATAGGATCATTCCAAAAATAAGATATGTAAGGATTACAGTAAGTAGCATTTTTAGTAATTTTTCTTCATAATGAGTCCCATCACTCATCATCATTACATTAAAAACATTATATATGTATTTTCCTAAGCGAAATAAAACTCCATTTGAAAGAGCCATAAATACACAGTATGTCCATGTTATTATTAATGCCACCACTTGATTTTTCAAAGAAAATACCAGATAATACACACTTCCAATAAAACTCCAGCCAACCATATTTGCCACAAATACAATCCCAATAAAAGGGAAAATATGATCCATTTGTTTTAATACACATAATGAAACCAAAACAGTAATACTAAAGGTAATGCTATATAGAACGGAAACTTTGATTATTCTTTTTATGTAATGATATGTATTTTTTATTTTAGATGCTCTTCGAAGAATTATCATTTCACAAAAGGTTTCTTTTACTTCACAGCTTACAATATACAGATATATTGGTGTGTAAATTAACATATAATAAAGGGACGAACCTATGACAGCATAAATATCATCTTCTCGATGGTAAAATATTGTCAAAAATATTATAAATACACCTAGTAATACATAAGGTACATACTTTATTCTTTTCACAGTACATCCCCCCGACGCATTTCTTTGACCATACCCAATATTCCAATTAAAACTAGGATAAGCCACAATACTATTAACACTTGAAACTTTCCGTAATGATTCATACTTAGAATATCGCTAGAAAACCACAAATGAAGATTCTTACCTTCAAAAATTCTTTTTAATATTGCAAATGCCATCTGATAGCAAATCAACCATAAAATTGGAGATAAAACAATTATTATTTTATTGACCCATCTTCCAAAAAATGAAATTCCATACGCCATAAACGCAAATGCTCCTGCAAACATGGATCTCATAAAAATGAATACACACAAATTGAGATATGGATGTAATCGATATAATTCATCTAGCATATACTCCGAATCTACACTGACAAGCTTTGCATAATCTGTCATAAACATTGTGTTATATCCTTGTATTGGCAACATGATACTAGCTAGCAAAAAACTTATCCCCAAGCAAAATAGTACCCCCAAAAAAGAGGCCAAAAAAACTGCTCCTCCTTGTTCCCAAATGTATTTTGCTCGATTTGTTCTAGTATATATGCTGGATAATATATTTTGCTTTTTCTCTTCATAAGCACTAGTAGAACCCATCAAACTAACAATAACCGGTAACAAAACACCATAACATATTCCAAATGGTGAGTTAAAATTATTCGACAAAATAGTACCATCATACGCAGAAATCACCCCAGATAATGAAACATTTCGAAACATTTTACATCCATATATGAATTCACCGATAACAGAAAAAAACAATAACATAAACGATATGGTAAATTCTTTTCTGCTCAATATCTTTCTATATTCTCTTAACATTTTGACCAAACTGTCCTTTCTATTAAACACACTATAAAACCAAAAGTGGATTGTTCGTCACATTAATGCATTCTATACATACAATCCACTTTTAGCCATTTATAAAATTATATTTTCGATATATAGCCTAACACACGCAAATACTCTTTTTAATTCTCATAATTTTAAATCTCCTTTACTAGTCTTTACTTTTTATTAGAAACACCCTTTACCTCGTTTAAAGCTCCCCTTCCACTTGACACTTACCTAATATATGCTATAATTGGGTAACTTGATTTATCAAGTGTTTTTGATTGCAATTCCGAAATGCGCTGTTAACTCTTTCGGGATTGTGTTTTAGTTATTCTTGTTCCTGTTTATCTTCCAGTTCTTTGCGTAAACACTGAGGCACTTCTACTTCACCCCAAAATAATACGCATCCTCTTTCCAACGAAATGTCTGAGGCTACATTCTCTAATGCCTTTCCTACATATTGTTTTAACATATTCTTCATGAACACTTCCTCCTTTCCTTGCATTCTTTTATGGCATATACTACAAATGTTTCCATGGATTGAAATAATACCATCCAAATCACACAATTTTTTATATCATTAGACATAAATTCTATAATACACGCAATACATAATATTGAACTTATTGCCTTTGCACGAAATTTCATTTTTGAAACATCACTATATTGCATACGTGTTTTAGAAATGATCGGTGAACATTTCCAAATAACAAATAAGCTACCAATATAAACCATGCTATGATATGGATAAATGTAAAAGCGCTTTTCCATCTGTATCACCGCCATAAAGATTATAAGTGATTGCAAAAAGCACCCTAGCATCGTTTTACGATGCATGCCTCCCATAAAGCATCTGGTTGAAGTTAACGTGGCAACACAGCAAACATATAGAGTCAATTCCCCAAACATAAAAAAAATTATTGCAAGTACTGCCAATTTCAAAACCTCATTAACAATACTTTGCAATGCAAACTTTCTTATTAGCAATTGCTTTTCCGTCACAGGAGATGCATTACTAATCCACAAAATGATTTTTTCAATCCAAACTTCTAACCATTGATCTATTTTTTGAAACATTCGGCACCCTCACGCTCCTTACCATACTGTTATATCAAATAGATTTATGTCGAATCAAGTCGATTACACAAACTTGCATTGAACTGCGCAGTTTTTGCACTGAACGACATGCAGATATAATTGAAGTATTCTTTTAAGGCTGCTATAATTTTTATTGGAATTTGAGTCATTGAAAATAAAACAGAAAAGATACACACGTTATTTTGAATTGACCATAGAAAGTAACTACTAAGTTAAGAAAGCTTATAGAAAGCGAGGATTTTCACTTTGTCAGATATATTAATTGTAGAAGATGATAAAATACAATGTTCCACCTTAAAACAAACACTGTGCAAAGCCTACCCTAATTGGAACATTGATACTGCCCGTTCCTTCGAAGAGGCAACTTTTCTACTAATGCATTCCAAACAGAGCTATTCCCTATTTTTATTAGACATACAACTTTCAGAAAATACCAATGATCGAAGTGGCTTTCAACTGGCCGAACAAATTCGTGCAATGAAACCATACTATACTACTCCCATTTTATTTCTTACTTCAATTTCAGAGGAAATGGGCTATGGTCTTTCAGAATACCATTGTTATAACTACATTACCAAACCTTACTCTGCAACTGATATTATTACACAAATTAAACATATGCTTTTCACTGGAATCTTGCAAAATAGCATCGTCCTAAAAGACACTATGCATATTCACCATAAAGTAAATCTATCCGATGTGCTTTATTTAGAAGGAAAATCACGTTTACTTGTTCTTTATACTAATGTTGACAAATTGGAAACGAAAGACTATACTCTAACTACTATGTCTTCTTTCTTATCTTCACAATTTATACAATGCCATAGAAGATATATTATAAACAGTGATTACATAGAAAATTATGATTTTACTAATAATTATGTACAAATTAACAACCATTCAATCCCAATTGGACGCACCTATCGAAACAATCTAAAAAATATACTTTTATAATTAAACGGAGTGATTTGATTTGCTACTATCCTATACATCTTGTTTTTTGGAATTTTTTTGCTTCTATATGCTATGTAAATCTTTTACTTTACAGCCTCTTATTCCCCAAAAAATAGATATCTTTTTCTGTATATTATTTGTATCTATTATTGGACACCCTGCCTTTTCCCAGCCATTATTATGTTTTTTAATTGGCTTTACTTTTTGTACAATCTATTGTATTCATATATGTTCACGCAATGTTCTAAATGGCATCCTTTTATTACTTCTTTCCTGGGGATGTATAGCCCTAACCCAAATTCTCTTGCTATTTTTACTTTCCATTTTGCATTTATCCCCCACATTATCTTATATGAAGATTATTGGCAATTTTTGCTCTATCCTTATATGTTTTAGTTTCATGCAGATTTCTAAAATGAAACGTTCATACTACCACATTATATATGCTAAACTTCTTTATCAATTAATTTTCTTCAATACTATTTTTGTTATTTTGGGGATTATTTTATTTTGGAAGTTCTTTCCATCACAAATTGCTACAAAATCTTTATACGCAATATGCTATATCATATTACTGATATTGATCAACATAGCAATCCTATATTATGACCAACTTGTAAAAACACAACAAAAAGAACTAAACTCTTATAAAAAAAACTTACCTATTTACGAAACATTAATTACGGATATCCGTTCGCATCAACATGAATATGTCAATCGAATGCAGGCTTTACATAACCTTGCTTTATTCTATACAGATTTCGAAAGCCTTCAAGCAGCACTACTTTCTTACACAGATACTATGCCTCAGACATTAAAAGCTTATCCTTTGTTACAAATTAATATGCCGCTTTTATCCGCCTCTCTCTATCAACTTTATTGTTCTTGTATCAAAAAGGGGATTCACATGCAATTCAATATTGCTAATACCCACTTAACCTCAACTGTTTCAGAGCCAAATTTGTCAGACTATATATGTATCTTAACCCAAAATGCTATAGAAGCTTGTCACGAAAATGATGATATCTACATCTATTTATCCTCTGAAAAGGAACATGTGCAATTTGAAATTCGAAATCCGATTGATCACTATGTAACTACATCTGAAATACAACAATTTTATAAAAAGGGCTACTCTACAAAATCTCCTACTATTTCATTGGAACGAGGATATGGATTATCTTATTTGTTACAACAAGTACAAAAACAAAAAGGTATCCTATTTTCGGACTGTTGCAAATACGATGAAACCTTGACCTGCTATAATTAAGTTGTAACACCAAGTGATAGTTTGCTATAATCAAACTACAAGTCCAGCTAATAAATGTCAATAGCAAAATGAAAAAATATTGATCTTATTTTCTGACTAAAAAAGGGCGCACTTACCCCTTGGTGAAAATATCATTTTTTTAAAGATATTGTTTCGTTAAAGTTAC
>Ga0256404_1001919_pt1 | contig 47904 bp, 31 predicted proteins | sample RumenRJG_01DNA_FD_185990 | JGI IMG/M metagenome (GOLD analysis project Ga0256404, IMG submission 185990) | Bovine rumen microbial communities from Lethbridge, Alberta, Canada - RJG_01 | ecosystem: Host-associated > Mammals > Digestive system > Stomach > Rumen | place: Canada: Alberta | collected... | reverse complement strand
CAAAATCCGAAACAAAATCAAACAGGTAATTTTCTCATTTATAGTAATTTAATAAATTGTGAGATTTTGAATAAGATTTTGATAGATTTCCGCACGCAACGCGTGCGCTAATTATGATACAGTTTCAGAGGTGAGGTGAGGGGTTGATCGCCAGGGTTGGTAACCAGCTCCCCTCCTAAGATAAGTGCATTCGGGGGCGGTATGACAACCGCTATGGCTGAGCAAAGTTGGCAGCCACACTCCCCCTAACCCCCTCTAACTTAGAGGGGGAGCTACTCAACTTAGAGGGGGAGCTGACTTGCGAAACTTAAATTAGCTACTAAAATCAATCGCTACCGGCGATTTGCGAGCGTTGAGGTCAGGGATAGGTTGAGATGCCGCGCTCAAAGATGACCTGCTGCACTGGCTCGGGGGTGTTGGTGGTGATGAAGTCGATGTCCAGGTCGAGCAGCTCATTGAGCAGTGCCTCGGGCTTGTCGTCTACGGTCCAGACATTGACCTTGAGGCCCAGCTCGTGGCACTGGTCGACCCAGTTGCGGTTCTTGAACACGGTCATGATGTCGTAGTCCATACCGGCAGCCCCCATCTCCTTGAGCTGCTGGGGCGTGAGCTCGCCGTTGAGGTAGTAGACCTCGGTGCCGGCAGGTGCTCGCTTGATGAGCTCCTTCATGCCCTCGAGCGAGAAGGTGATGTAGGTTGTCCGTTTCTCAAGTCCATACTTAGCCACCAGGTCAATAATTTTTTTCACGGCCTTGGCCTCCTGCTTCTTGTCGGCATGGGGCTTGAGCTCACACACCAGTTGCAGCCGCGGCAGATTGACGGCAGCCTTGAGCATCTGCTCGAGTGTGGGGATGGGTTCGCCGTTAGGGAGCCGCTGGCGCGCCACCACCTTGGCCTTGGACTTCTGAATCTCCACGTCGCCAATGGTGGGGTCATGGTTGACAAACAGGGTGCCGTCCTTTGACATCCACACATCGAACTCGCTGCCCCAGCAGCCGATGGAGTCGGCCTTGATGAGCGAGCGAATGGAGTTCTGGGCCGAGCCGTCGGCCATCCAGTAGCCGCGGTGCGCCACCACCTTGGTTTGATAGCCCGGGCGCGGTCCCTTGGCCCACACTGCAGTGGTCATCGCCACCATCATTGCAATCAACAGTATCTTTTTCATAATAAACGTTAACCTGTCGGATGAATTAAATTTGTGAATTATTAATGTTGAAGAATGCACATACTATTGGAATTTAGCAACTTAGAGGCACCTAATCAGTGAGTAGAATATTCGTGGATATACGCAACTTCGTCGCAAAGTTCGGAATAATACTTGAGATATGCAAGAGTTCTGGAGCACCATCGTGGCAAAAGAACCGTTCCCCTGTCACATTTCAGGACAAGTTAGTTGCCGGTGGGCAGGACAAACTTGATGATGACTGTGCCGTCGGTGCCCACATAGCCGTAGGACTGAGAACATTTGTAGCCGATGAAACCGTCGCTGAACACCTCCAAAAGGTCGATTTCTTTGGGGTCAAAGCACCATGTGCCATCGGGCTTGAAGAGATTGCGCCGGTCCTGGATGACACCCTGCGCCTCATGATAAGTTATCACTCCGGCCGTGGTCGGCTGCTTGCCCACCTGCTGAAAATCTTTGTTGACGATGACAGGCTGATCTTCGTTAGTGGGCTTGACCCATGCATAGCCATTGAAGAAGCGGTCGGCCTCGGCATAGGTGGCCTTGATGTTGCCCTCGGTGTCGATAAAGCTGTAGACTCTGTTGCCAGCGGCACGCATCGGCACGACGGCAAAGCCCTCGTGAAAGTCGGATGGCTCGCCCTGTGTATACAAATACTTGATGCACTGTTCGCCGTGGGTGTCGATATATCCCCACGTCGCGCCATCGGGCGAGACGGCGGCCTTGCCCTCGCTGAAGTCGTGTGCCTGCTTGTACTGCGCGGGTATCACCACCTGCCCGGCTCGGTTGAAGTAGCCATAGCGCTCGGTCTTGTAGTCATAGAAACAACACAGCTCGTCGCAGAAGTCACGCATGGGCTTGCGGCGCTCGTAGACCTCGTCGAAGACCTGCCTCATGCTCCGAAACACCTCGTTGCCCTGGGTGTCGAAGTAGCAGAGCACCCTGTGTTTCGACCCGTCGGGAGCCTGCAGCTGGCACAAGGTGGTGATGAAGCCGTCGCGTGTGAACTCGTAGTCGACCCATGTCTCTTGGATGGGTATCTTCTTGATTGTCGTGCCGTGATAATCGACCCACGCCATGTAGCAACTGCCCATCTCACCCTTGATGTAGATGGGCGCAACGCCATTGCGGAACTTGGGACCGGGCGTGGTGAGCGTAGCAATCCAATCGGTAGCACAACTGAACTCGCCTGTTTTCTTGCCCTTGTCGTCAAAGATCATGAATTGGCTAACATCGTCGTTGTGGGTGCGCACGAGCACAAATCCGTCGCTGAACTGGCCCATCTGTGCGGGCCACTTGTCCAGCAGATACTCATGGGTGTCGCAGGTATAGGTGGGTGTCGCCACAGCTTGACCCCAAGCCTGGAAGGCTAATGACGCTGCCGCAATAGCGAGAAGTGCCGCGAGTTGTTTGAGTTTTTGCATTTTACGTTAGACTTTAGACGTTAGATTCATGGCTCAGAATATCATTGAGAGCCAAAATTCAGGATGCCAACGGAGGATTTCAGCCATCAAGAACACAAGCATCATGCCCGCACACATGATGCTGGTAACAATCCCACCACTCTTGAGGCTACTAAACCTTTTGACAGGCAAGCCATAGTGGACATAGTTGGCCTGCCGTCGCTCGGGTGTGAAATGCTTACGATAGATGAAGTAGAGTGCAATAGCAGTCACCACATAAATTATACAACGCAAGAGGTTTGGATCGGGATACTCGATAGGCACAAGAATACCCATTGCTAACCACCCAATGCACCACAGGAACAATGTCCCGCCACTGTTAGGCCCATGACCATTATAAGCAAGTCGCTCACCACAATACCACAGGCGGTCAATCCAACCATAATGATACTTAGCAGCCAAGAGCTCATCATCATGCTTGAGCGACTGCACCAAAGTGTCTAATCGTTCCTGTGGCAATTCTCCTATCTGCACTTTTGCCCATGTGATAAATTGCTCATCGACCGTCCCATAGTGCTGCATGATGGCTTCTAATAGGTTAATATCATAGAATTTGGCTTTATACTCAACCCCGCCATCTGTTTTCAATTGAAACTCTCGAACAGAGTGTTGCCACTGGGGATGCTCGGCCACAAAAGCATCGACTCTCTTGTGCAGGGCATTATAGGATATTTTTTTGCCAGTATAGGTAAAAAGAATAATCATGTCGCGAGGGATCCACAACATGCCATCAACCATGCACAGTTCAATCTGACCTGCATCACGACAAGCCAGATATGGCACATAAGTGCGTATGTCATCACTAATACGATTCTCCTTTAGCATGAGTTTGACTTCTTAAATTGCAATGTTCTGAACGCAAATGATGCGAACAAGTAATTCTCAAATTCGACAATTGCTGCGCTGACCCTTCGGGCTACCGTTTCCGTTCGGCATCAATGGGTGTCGCCTCAGCATAGCTCGAGCAAGCTCGTTCTCTGCATTCGGCTTGCACCATTGGTTGGTCGTGAGCACTTCGTGGTTCTTGATGAAATTCGTGACAACCGCAAATGAATCGATAATTCGAAAATTACTGCGCTGCGCAATGTTGGGTCGAGTGATGATGCCTAGGCACCGCGAGCTGCACTTCGTGCAACACTCGCTTCATCATCTCCCCGAGCCCTTCGGGGTTGCCCTTCGGGCTCCCGTTCGGTCGTGAGCACTTCGTGGTTCGTGATAAAAAATCATGACAACCCCAGAGTGCTCGGGATCACCACCAGCGGGCGGGCTTGCTGCCCATGGTGAGTTGCAGCGTGCCGCCACGAGCGATGTCGGCATGGTCGATATAGGGTTTGCGGTGAGGCTTGCCATTGAGCCGCACCGACTGGATGTAGCGGTTGCGGGCACTATTGTTCTTGACCTTGATCTCAAACTCGCCGCCTGCCACACGCAGGGTGGCCCCGTCGACGATGGGGCTGCCGAAGTAGTAGCGTCCACCTGCCGGCTCGACCTGGTAGAAGCCCAGTGCCGACAGCACATACCATGCCGACATCTGGCCCACGTCCTCGTTGCCGCACAGGCCGTCGGGGGCATCATGGTAGAGCGTGGTGAGCACCTGGCGCACGCGGTCGGCCGTCTTCCAGGGCTGGCCGAGCATGGTGTAGAAATAGATGATGTGATGGCTGGGCTCGTTGCCGTGCACATACTGGCCGATGAGTCCCGTCATGTCGGGGGTGGCCTCGTCCCCGAGGTCGCCCGTGGCCACAAAGAGCGAGTCGAGCCTGGCGACGGTGCGCTCGCGCGAACCGTGACACTGCACCAGCCCCTCCAGGTCGTGCGGCACGAGCCAGGCATATTGCCACGCGTTGCCCTCGCAGTACTCGTCCTTCTGATGCCGCTCGATGAAGGGGTCAAACGGTGTGAGAAAGTCGCCCTTGCCCGTGCGGGCACGGATAAAGCCTGTCTGGGGGTCAAACAGGTTGCGATATTGCCGGCTCAAGGCGATATGGCGGTCATAGAGGTCGCAGCGGCCCAGTTTGAGCGCTGCCTGCGCCAACGCCCAGTCGGCCAACTCATATTCTAGTTCATAGGCCACGCTCTCGGCCTTCATCGAGTCGCAGGGGATGTAACCCAGCGTGCGGTGCCACTTCAGGCCGCGCTCGTCGAGCATCATCGACCGCTCCATGGCTTCCAGAGCCAGTTGGTGGTCAATGCCGGGGATGTCCTTGAGCACGGCATCGGCCACGACAGGCACGGCAGGATTGCCCACCATGCAGTTGGTCTCGCGCGCCATCAGGTGCCACACGGGCAGTTTGCCCTGTTCCTGATAGATGCGGAGCATGGTGTTGATGATGTCGGGGGTGAGGTCGGGATGGATGAGGGTCATCAGCGGGTGGGCGGCACGGTAGGTGTCCCACAGGCTGTAGGTGGTGTAGACGTTGAATCCGGGATAGGGATGCACGCGGTGGTCGCTGCCATGATAGGCACCATCGACATCGTTGTAGGCCGACGGGGCAATCATCGTGTGATAGAGGGCGGTGTAGAAGCAGCGCAGCACGCGGCGGTCGCGCGACTGAACCTGCGCCTTGCCCAGATGGTGACGCCATGTGTCCTGCGCCCGAGCCACAACCCCCTCAAAGTCCCAGCCCGTCTGCTCGGCGGCAAGATTGAGGGCCGCACCGGCTGTCGAGGTGGCACTGAGTCCGACCTTGAGCATGACCTGGCGGTCGGTGCTGGTGTCGAAGTCAAAGCGGGCATAGACCTTCTTGGCCTTCACCTCGCTGCCTGTCACCTCAACGTCATCGGCGATGAGATGCGCTTGCTTGAAGGGGCGTGAAAACACGGCACGGAAGTAGACAGGGTGATGCCAGGCCCAACCGGTGGACCAGCGCACGCCCTCGATGGTCGAGTCGTTGAGCACGCGGACGTGGCCCTCGTCGGGGGCATCCCAGCATCCACCGTTGACCAGGTCGAAGACGATGGCGCTCTCCTCGCTGACGGGGAAGGTGTAGCGGTGCAGACCAGTGCGGGCGGTGGCCGTGAGCTCGGCCGTGATGTCATAGCGCTTGAGTCGCACGCTGTAGTAGCCCGGCCGGGCCACCTCGGTGCTGCGGTCGGCATAGCTCCATAGACCGCTGGTGGGGTCGTCGACACTGCCGCGGGCATACTTAACCTGCCCCACAACGGGCATGACGGTGATGTCGTGCAGGTCGCCGATGCCCGTGCCGCTGAGGTGGGTGTGCGGAAAACCGATGACTGTCGAGTCGCTGCGGTGATAGCCCGAGCACCAGTCCCAATCCTGGGGCACACTAGTGGGACCCAGCTGCACAAAACCGAAAGGAACGCTGGCCGAGACGGTGACGTGGCCATGCCCTCCCGATCCAATCAACGGGTCGACATAGTCAAGCACGTCGGCGGCTTGGACGGCCATCATGAGTGGCACCATCGTCAGGAGCATCAATATCTTTTTCATTGTCATCAAGAATTTGTCACGAGTTTATCACGAATTTGCGAATTGTCGAACAGACGAGTGTTCGAGCAGTCGAATTGCTCGAACAATCGAGTTGCACAAGTCATGCAGGTGCAAAGTAACGATTTTTTTTAAAAATGTACAACAAAAAGTTGTCTATAATGATATTTTTAGTTACATTTGCAAAAAAATAACCCTAATACTTTTAGACTATGAAAAGGTTAGTCTTTTTGAGTTGTCTGCTCGTGTGCAGCCTAGCTTGTGTGGCACAGAAGCAGTATGTCAACATCATCGCATCGGGCAAGCAGGCCCGTGAGGGCATCAGTCTGAGCGGTGCAATCCCTGCCGGCATGCAGGACTTCTACACCAGCTACTATGGCAACATCGTCACCCTGGGCGACATCATCAACCAGCTGGCTGACCGCGGTTTTGTGGTCGAGCACATGAGCAGCGACTGCTATGCCCCGTCGGGCGGCGAGGCCTCGTTCCGCGAGATTGTGATCATGTCCAGGGCTGCCTCGCCCGAGCAGGGAGCCATCGAGATGGTGTCCGGCGACACCGACCCCACTGCCACCGAAGTGGCCCGCTACAACCTGCAGGGTCAGCCCGTCGACAAGCGCGAGCGAGGCGTGCACATTGTTGTCTACTCCGACTACACCGCCCGCACAGTGATTGTGGAGTGAGCACCCCGGCCGCCTGCCGCTCAGACTCCGACGCATCCGCGCTCTCCAGCCTCCGCCGCGCCTCCTCCACAGCAGCCTCATGTCCTCCGTGCCCCCCGTGCTCCTCATGCGGTCCCTCTATGCCGTCACTCCCGTGACGGCCATCCCGCACCCGGAAAGAAACATAGCTCTCGCGCCGCACCAGCTGAACAGAAAAGTCAAGTCCTGCCGAGGGTGAAATCCGGCAGGACTAGAATGGATTTGGATAATCTCGGCTGCACTCGGCATAGCTCGAGCAACCACGAAGTGCTTGCGACCGAACGGGACCCCGTTGTGGCAAGCGCAGCGCAGCAACCTCGGCTCTGCGCTCGTTGGCACGAGATTTGAGCCATTCGGAAACAAGTTGTTTCCAAATTAGATAGCAGTCGCATCAGTCGGCCGACACTGCGACAAAATCGAAGCCGCCATCAAACTGTAGCTCGTTGTCGGTGAGCTTGGTGATCTCGTAACTGGCGTTGGTGGGCAGCGTGTCGATGAGTTCGGCCTCCAGTTGCGGTTTCTTCTTTTCGATCTCAAACTTCAAATGGGGCATGATTATCTTCTTGGTCGCCTCATCCACTCCTTGTATGTCATATTTCAGCTCAGATTCAGCCCTGTCGTCAAACATCATGCTCACCTTCTTGCCCTGCTGGGTATAGGTGCCGGGCACGGCCGTCCTTAAGGTGACGACCAGAGTGGCTCCATCACCGATTTCTTCCTTGTACTCCGTCACCATGACTGCCATGCATTGCCCTTGCACGTCGTATACCAGAATCAGCCCAATGCTGTTCTCTTTGTCCGACATGTCGGCATACCAGTATTTTCCGGTCAGGCTCTGTGCCTGAGTCGTGATGACGGCAACCATCATCAGCAACAGTGTCATTAATTTAGTTTTCATTGTTGTTAATATTGGATAATTATTACTTTTGTTTCGTTTTGTCGGACAAAGGTAATAAATATTTCGCATTGCAGCAACACTTCGGCCCCGAAAACGCACAAAAGTGTGGCTACCCTTTCCCAAAGGGGAGGGGGTTGGGGGTGGGGTTTGGCTTCCCGCCACGCTGCCCCCTGGCCGCTCAACAATTCATGCAATTCAGTGCAATTACAGCCTCGCAGAGTGGATGAAGATAATGATTGCACAAAATTGCACAAATTGTTGAGAGGATAAAGTCCCTGGTTACGAGCCGCTCAACAATTCCTGCAATTCGGTGCAATTACAGCCTTGCAGGAGTGGATGAAGATAATAATTGCACAAAATTGCACAAATTGTTGAGAGGATAAAGCCCCTGGTTACGAGCCTCTCAACAATTCATGCAATTTAGTGCAATTACAGCCTCGCTGGACTGGATGATGATAATAATTGCACAAAATTGCACAAATTGTTGAGAGGATAAAGCCCCTGGGTACGAGCCGCTCAACAATTCATGCAATTCGGTGCAATTACAGCCTCGCAGGAGTGGATTAAGATAATAATTGCACATAATTGCAATAATTGTTGAGAGGATAAAGCCCCTGGTTACAAGCCGCTCAACAATTCATACAATTCGGTGCAATTACAGCCTCGCAGGAGTGGATGAAGATAATGATTGCACAAAATTGCACAAATTGTTGAGAGGATAAAGCCCCTGATTACGAGCCGCTCAACAATTCATGCAATTCGGCGCAATTACAGCCTTGCAGGAGTGGATGAAGATAATGATTGCACAAAATTGCACAAATTGTTGAGAGGATAAAGCCCCTGGTTACGAGCCGCTCAACAATTCATACAATTCAGTGCAATTACAGCCTCGCAGGAGTGGATGCAGATAATGATTGCACAAAATTGCACAAATTGTTGAGAGGATAAAGCCCCTGGTTACGAGCCGCTCAACAATTCATGCAATTCAGTGCAATTACAGCCTCGCAGGAGTGGATGCAGATAATGATTGCACAAAATTGCACAAATTGTTGAGAGGTTTGTTCGTGTCGCCACAGGGAGCAAAATTCTAGGGCACTTTTCAGCGTATTTTAGAATGAGAATTCACCCTATCGAGTTAAATATCTTCAAAAATTGGTAGAAGTGCCATAGTTTTTGTAATTTTGCAGTTTATGAGCAAGAACGCTAGTGTGACATACGACGTGATTGTGATTGGCGGCGGGGTGACCGGTGCCGGCGTGGCGCGTGACTGCGCTCTGCGCGGCCTGCGCGTGCTGCTGCTCGAGCGGCACGACTATGCCCATGGTGCCAGCGGACGCAACCACGGACTGATGCACAGTGGGGCGCGTTATGCCGTGACTGACCCCGACAGCGCGCGCGAGTGCATTGAGGAAAACGAGGTGCTGCGACGCATTGCCTGCCACTGCATCGAACCCACCGACGGCCTGTTTGTCACACTTCCCGACGACGACTTGGCCTATCAGGCCACCTTTGTCGCGGCGTGCCACCAGGCCGGCATCAGTGCCGAGGTCATCGACCCGCAGCAAGCCTTGCGGCTCGAGCCGGCACTCAATCCCGAGGTGCGCGGCGCGGTGCGGGTGCCCGACGCATCGGTCGACCCATTTGCCCTGACCTTAGCCAATGTGATGGACGCGCGCTTGCACGGGGCCGTTACACTCACCGAGCACGAGGTGACAGGCTTGCTGATGGCAGGCGGCCGTGTTGAGGGTGTCCGCGCCGTGGACCATCGCACGGGCCAGAGCCACGACTATCATGCCTCCGTCACCATCAACGCCGCCGGCATCTGGGGAGCCGCCATCGTGCGCCATGCCGGCATCGACATCCAGATGTTCCCGGCCAAGGGGACGATGCTGGTCTATGGCAAGCGCTTGGCCCAGATGGTGCTGAACCGCTGCCGCCGTCCCGCCAACGCCGACATCCTAGTGCCCGATGGGGCTGCGAGTCTGATGGGTACCACCAGCGACCGCATCGCCATCGACCAGGTCGACGACATGCGGGTGACCGCCGCCGAGGTCGACGCGCTCATGTGCGGTGGCGAGCAGATGGTGCCGCAGTTGGCCCAGACGCGGCTGCTGCGCGCCTTTGCCGGCGTGCGGCCGCTCATCGCCAGCGACGACGACCCCACGGGACGCTCAATCAGCCGTGGCATCGTGTGCATGGATCATGACACGCGCGACGGTGTCGAGGGACTGATCACCATCACGGGCGGCAAACTCATCACCTATCGCAAGATGGCCGAGCGGGCCACCGACTTGGCCTGCCGCAAACTGGGAGTGGTCGCGGCATGCACCACAGCCATCCAGCCACTGCCGGGGTCGCAGCAGCGCAACGTCATCACTGGCGGGTTCAAACCGTCGGGCAAGAGCAACTCAAGCAAGCGGCACGGCGACCGCCGCCGAGCCATCCCTGCCGGCGACGCGTTCGACCGCATGAGCATCTGCGAGTGCGAGAACGTGAGCATCGGCGAGGTGCGCTATGCCATCGAGCAGTTGCAGGCCCACGACCTGGCCAACCTGATGCGCCGCACGCGGCTGGGCATGGGGGCATGCCAGGGCAAGTCGTGCGCTTGCCGCACCGCCAACCTGCTGGCCCGGCTGACCGGTGATGCCGACTCGGCCCAGCGCGACCTGGCCCGCCTGCTGGACGAGCGCTGGCGGGGCGTGAGACCTGTCGCATGGGGCAGCGCCCTGCGTGACGCGCAGCTGACAGCCGCCATCTATCAGGGGCTGTGCGGACTGGACAAAGCCATCGGACAAAAGGAGGAACAACCATGACAACCCTGCATACACTCATCATCGGGGCCGGACTGAGCGGACTGGCATGCGGCATCGCCCTGGCAAAGACGGGACGGCGCGTGACCATCGTGTCGGCCGGGCCATCGACACTGCAACTCAATGGCGGGGCGATGGAGCTGCTGGGCTGCATCGACGGTCAGGAGGTGACCTGCCCCATCGAGGCCATCGCACGACTGCCACACGACCACCCCTATCAGAAGATCGGAGTTGAGCACATCGCTGCTCTGGCTCTTGAAGCACGGCAACTGCTGGGCGACGCAGGCGTGACACTGACCGGTGACCCGCACCGCAATCACTGGCGCGTCACCCCGCTGGGCGTGCTCAAGCCTGCCTGGCTGTCGCTGCGCGGCATGGCTACCGCCACCGCTGCCGACCGCCTGCCGTGGCAACGTGTGGCGCTTGTCAACCTCAAGGGGTTTGTCGACTTTCCCATCCACTTTGTGGCGCACAACCTGTCGCAGCTGGGCTGCCAGGTGACGGTGCGCGACATCGAGGTCGAGAGCTTGGGACTGCCACGGCGCAGTGCAGCGGAGATGCGCGCCGTCAATCTGGCCCGCACCATCGGCATCGGCAGCAAGCTGCGACACCTGGCCGAAGCCATCAACCAAGTCTGTGACGGCGATGAGGCGGTGCTGCTGCCAGCCATCGTGGGGCTGGAGGACGACTATCCCGTCAACCTGCTGCGCCGTTGGGTTGCCGCTCCACTCCATTTCTTGGCCACGATGCCGCCATCGGTGCCCGGAACGCGCATGGCTGCCTTGTTGCGCCATTACTTCAAGATGCTGGGCGGCAAGTTTCTCACTGCAGAGAGCGCTGGTCACGTCAAGCTGGCCGACCACCACATCGCAGCGGTCTACACCGCCCAGTCGCCGGGCATCCCCATCATCGCCCAGCACTATGTGCTGGCATCGGGATCGCTGCTGAGCCAGGGCCTGGTGGCCACGCGCGACGCCATCGTCGAGCCACTGATAGGGCTGGACGTGGATGCTCCTGCCTGTCGCGGCGACTGGAGCCACTATGGCCTGATGGGCGACCAGCCGTTTGCGCGCTGCGGTGTGATCACCGATGCAGCACTGCGTCCGCTCAAGGGCGGCACGCCCATCGACAACCTGCACGCCATTGGTTCGATTCTGGCTGGCCACAATGCGCTCACCATGGGCGACAGTCACGGCGTGGACCTGCTCACAGCCCTCGCCGTCGCCCACCAGCTCACCACGAGGTGCTCGCTGCCACCTGGCAGAGAATAAACACTGAATACACTGAAAATTAACAACAAATTCAGTGTGTTCTGTGCATTCTGTGTGTTTGTGTCTCAGTAACCACGAAGTGCTCGCGGTGGGCATGAGTTTATATCACGAATTTGAGAATTTCCGAACCTTTAGCCAAAAGTTTAGGTTGAGGTGTAGCGCCAATGCTTGAGCAACCGACAAACTCAGATGACAATCTCAAGACGTGATGTGACAATAAATCCATGACACGTCGACAGTTAGCATGTCATCCACCGATGAGAACAAATACTCATCCAAATGCTTCAGAATAGCGTTTGTGATGAAATTCTGCGCAATATTTTTCGATTCTCAAATAAATTGATTACCTTTGTCGCAACATTCGGAGTTCTGCCTCCAATGCTGAAACGCGGTGAGCCGCGCAACCAGCCTGGCGGCCTAAAGGACAATTGCACACGATGCTCCCTCGATTGGGCATTGATGACAAGGTCGGCAGAGGCCGACAACTTCGAATGACATTGTGGTTATAAAAGCGTTTATTGACGCTTTGTTCTTTGGCTCTTAGGAACTAGCTACTCTTTAGAGAATAATCCAAAGACAAGGCAACAATAGATGCTCATTCGATATGTAGATAATTTTCATGTCACAGTGATGTTACATGAGTTATACATATCGGCGTGAGGTCTAGTGTTGTCCGTCTTGGTTATTCGGGCAAGTAGCTAGGCCTCTAAGAGCGGGACGGGCACAGTATGGGCTCTCACGCTTTTCTTTTTTATCATGGCACCATTGTGAGCCTAGTGCCAACAAACGAGAGTGTTTTTGGCTCGCTTGACATCAAAACTAACATACAACCTTGACATCCAGGAGAACGAGATTCTGGCCCTGTCGCCACGGCTGCTCACCGAGCTGCTCAAAGACCACTCAGCAACACGTGCCGCCTTCTCAGCCGACGAGGTGGCTCAAGGCAAGCAAGTCAACATATTCTGGGCCACCGATATCTACCAGAAACGATATGGCACCGGTCTAGGTTATGACTATCACGATCCAATCACCATCGAGAAGATAACCGGTGAAAATGGCAATGTGATTCGACCGCGCGTGAGCAAGTCAAGAGACGAGCAGCTACAACGCTCGCGAGACAAGGCCGAAGTTTTCACACCATCATGGATTTGCAACAAGCAGAACAATCTCGTGGACAACGCATGGTTTGGCTGCGAGCATGTGTTCAACACCGAGATTGACACGGATGACGGCACGCACAACTGGCAACCGACCGAGTCTCCCATCTCATTCCCCGACAATCCAGCCAAAACCTGGCAACACTATGTGAGCGACAATCGCCTCGAAATCACTTGTGGCGAGGCTCCCTATTTGGCGAGCCGCTACGACACAATCACCGGCATTACCATCCCATTGGTCGAACGCATCGGGTTGCTAGACCGCAAGCTGCGTGTCGTGAGCGAGAATGTCGATGACGCGAAGCGCTGGTGGTACTATGCACAACGTGCCTACCAGTCAATTTATGGCTACGACTGGCAGGGTGACAACGTGCTGCTGGCTCGCGAGGCACTGTTTTTCACCTTTATTGAATATTACCAGGCCAAATTCTGCACGATGCCATCGCTGTCTCACATGCAAAAGATTGCCTACATCATCTCGTGGAACATCTGGCAGATGGATGGGTTGAAATTTGTCATCCCAGACTCATGCCATGCCGAAGTCGCTCCAAGAGTTGGCGTACTGTTCGGTGACATCCGCCCCACATCGACCACCCTGTGCAAGGGCTGCCTGACAGGCAAGGCACATTTGCATAACGGAATCCATTGTCTAGTGCGCGACTGGAGCACCAGTGACAAATCGACTGGAAAGCGATGGACCGACCTCCCATTCTTCAAACTACTTACCCCCATTGTCCAATGAACAAATACACCCCCCTACGTTTCAAGTTAATCTATGTGTTCCGCATCAATGATGAGGCTCACCATGGCTGTCTCAAGATTGGCGAGGCAACCATTGAGGGCGACAAACACTGCGATTTCAAGCCCAACAGCCGTGACTTGAATCAGGCGGCTAAAACGCGCATCAACCAGTACACCCAGACTGCAGGCATCTGCTATGAACTGCTGCACACCGAGTTGGCCTTTCGCCCGCCATGCGCCATCAGTGACCACGACGTGCACAACGTGCTTCGCCGCTCGGGTGTAAGTCAGAAGTTGTTTGACAAGAGCCACCGGCAGAACGAGTGGTTTGTGTGCAGCCTCGAGACAGCCCGAGCCGCAATCGACGCTGCTCTCAACGGCAAAACTTGCATCAATGTCCAGGCGACCGACACCTGTCCCGAACCCATTGCCTTCCGCGACGAGCAGCGCCAAGCTATCGATGATGCGGTCAAGCGGTTCAAAGCCGGACACACTAAGTTTCTGTGGAACGCCAAGATGCGTTTCGGCAAGACACTGTGCGCCCTGCAGGTGGTCAAAGAAATGCGCTTCAAACGCACCATCATCTTCACCCATCGCCCCGATGTGCTGGACGGTTGGCATGAGGATTTTTGAAAAATCTTCTATGAACAAAATTCACCTTATCTGTTTTGTTCAAAGCTTAAAGGAGCAGAACTGAAACAAGCAGAACAGCGTGCCAAACTTTCAGACGAGGCAAAATACATCTACTTTGCCTCGACGCAAGACCTGCGCGGGTCGCTGCTGGTGGGCGGAAAGTTTGACAAGAACGATGACGTGTTTGCCACCCGATGGGACCTGGTCATCATCGACGAAGCGCACGAAGGCCTGCAGACCGAACTGGGTCGCAGTGTGCGCAAGGCGCTATGCGGCCCTGGCACCTGCCAGCTGCTGCTGTCAGGCACGCCGTTCAACCTGTTCGACGAGTTTCAGGCCGACGAGACATTCACTTGGGACTATGTGATGGAGCAACGAGCCAAGGCCGACTGGACAATCAATCACGCGCTGGACAGCAACCCATACGAGGTTCTGCCCAAGATGCACATCCTCACTTTCTCGCTGGGCGAGCTGCTGCACTTCGACTATGCCGACATCGATGACAAAGCGTTTAATTTCCGCGAGTTCTTCCGCACTTTCAAGGGCGATGTGCGGGTTGACCATGCCGCCATGCCTGCAGGCAAGCAAGTGGGCGACTTTGTCCACGAGGATGATGTGCGGCGGTTTCTTAATCTGCTGGTAAGTCCCAACCAGGAAAATAACATGCCCTTTGCCACCGAATACAACCAAAATTGCTTTCGTCACACCTTGTGGATGGTGCCCGGTGTGCCTGAAGGTGCCGCACTGGCACGATTGCTCAAGTCTCACGACGTGTTTGGCCAATTCAAGATTGTCAATGTGGCCGGCGAGGGAGGAGTCGATGACGAGGCCACCAACAACAAGGCGCTGGAAGATGTGCGCAACGCCATCACCGATCATCCTGAGCAGACTCGCACCATCACACTATCGTGCGGCAAACTCACCACGGGGGTGAACATCAAACCATGGACGGCTGTGCTGATGCTGGCCGGCAGCTATTCGACCAGCGCGTCGGCTTATATGCAAACCATCTTCCGCGTACAGACACCGGCCACCATCGGCGGACGGATGAAGGCCGACTGCTATGTGTTTGACTTTGCGCCCGACCGTACGCTCAAGGTGATGGCTGAGGCCGCACAGGTCGCACGCCGTAACGGCCCGGACGGCCAACCGATGGATGACCGCCAGTTGCTGGGCGAGTTTCTGAACTTCTGCCCCATCATCGCATATAGGGGCACCGCGATGAAGCACTATGACGTCAATGCGATGATGGAGCACCTGAAACGTGTTTATGTCGACCGTGTAGTCAATCATGGTTTTGAGGACAATCACCTCTATAACGACCGGCTCTTGCGCCTTGACGGGTTGGAATTGGAGGAATTTAACCGTCTCAAAAAAAACATAGGCCAAACCAAGGCCAGCCACCGGAGCAATGAGGTGGATGTCAACAACGAGGGTTTCACCGACGAAGAGTATGACCGTGAGCAGAAAATCAAGAGAAAAAGCCGTCGCGAGCGCTCACCCGAGGAAGAAGAAAAGCTCAAGCAGATGCAGGAAAAGCGTCGCAACCGTCTGAACGCCATATCCATCTTGCGGGGCATATCCATCCGCATGCCGCTGATGATATATGGTGCCGATCTGAGCGATGACGAAGAAATCACCATCCACAACTTTGCCGAGAAAGTTGACCAAAGTTCATGGGACGAATTCATGCCACATGGTGTAGACAAAGAGATGTTCGCCAAGTTCACGCGCTACTACGACGAGGACATCTTCCGTGCTGCAGGACGGCAGATACGCGACCTGGCACGTGCTGCCGATGCGATGTCCATCACCGAGCGCGTGCAACGCATTGCCCATATCTTTGACTCATTTCGCAACCCAGACAAGGAGACTGTGCTTACCCCATGGCGAGTCGTCAACATGCACTTGAGCGACACCATTGGTGGCTACAGCTTCTACGACCATGAGTTCAGCGACACACTGCCAGATCCACGCTTGGTTGATTGCGGCGATGTCACGCGCAATATCTTTGGTTCCACCGACACTCATATTCTTGAAATCAACTCGAAATCTGGACTTTATCCGCTCTATGTTGCCTACTCAATCTTCCGGTACCGGCTAGACAACAAGATTGGCGTTGTTGATGACCAACAGGCACTTTGGGACCAGATTTTACGCGAAAACCTCTTTGTCATATGCAAGACCCCGATGGCAAAGACCATCACCATGCGCACACTACGCGGATTTCGCAAGGCACGCGTCAATGCCCGCTACTTCGACGACCTCATCAACCAGATCAAGAACAAAAAAGAAAAATTCATCCGTCAACTTTCGGATGGCCTCGGCTTCTGGAAGTCAAACTCAGACCGCAATATGAAGTTTAATGCAATCGTTGGCAACCCGCCATATCAAGTGATGGACGGAGGAACCGATCGTGGTGCTATACCTGTTTACCAACATTTTGTTGAAATAGCACAAAAAATGAATCCTTCTTTTGCTTCAATGATTATGCCAGCTCGCTGGTATGCCGGCGGACGTGGTTTAGACGAGTTCCGATGCCGAATGCTCAAAGATCGTCATCTACAACTACTTTATGACTACGAGATGAGTAAAGATTTATTCAACAATGTTGATATCGCCGGTGGTTTATGCTATTTCCTTTGGAATAAAAGCTATAACGGAAAATGCAAAATTGCCAATGTATTCGGTTCGCAAAGCAATACTGAAGAAAGATATTTAGATGAATTTGACATCTTTGTTCGCTCAAATGCCGCAATTCCGATTCTCAAAAAAGTTCTTGCAACAAGCAATTCCTTTCTGAATAAACTAGTATTACCCATAAATCCTTTTGGATTCAGGACATATTTCAGAGGAGGATCCAAAACAAAAAAAGATGACGTGAAAATATTGACCTCAAAAGGTTGGGCATATGTTCAACGCAATCAAATAACAAAGGGTATTGACTATGTAGACAAGTTTAAAATTATAGTTGGGCGATTTGTTCCGAGTAATGGCGAACTAAATGTAAAACCTGGTGATGGCTATCGTGTGCTAACCGAGCCAAAGATTTTGAACGCAGGTGAAATCAACACGGAAACCTATATTGATACTGCAGTCTTTGACACTATTGAAGAGGCTACTAACTACAAAACATATTTGTGTACAAAGTTTGCTCGATTCATTTTGAGGCAAGGCATATCCTCAGTCAATGTAACTCGCGAGTGCTTCACATTTGTTCCGTTGCAGGACTTCACGGAGGAGTGGAGTGACGAAAAACTGTATGCCAAGTATCGGTTGAACAACGAGGAAATTGCTTATATTGAGCGGATAATCAAGCCAATGTAGAGGTAGCGACAAAAAACGAGTCACGGCATTGCTTTTGGCATGATTTTTGCTTATCCATAACTGTCCATAACACGAAACCTATATGAAGAGATTTAATGAGCGTGACTTGCTTTCGATGGTCAGAAATCCCGCTATTTGCAATGACGATTGTGCTTTGTTTGAGCTATACAAGCAGTTTGAGCAGGGTGAAGGTTCAAGCGACCATTATCGCGGATGGTGCTTCGACTTGTCATTCTTTAAGTCTACCGCGCCTGAATGTCAAGAGTGTACATCTACACTGCTTCGTCCTGTAGAGCTTACCGCTGCCAGTTGGAAACTCTATCGCTTGAGCAAAAACGACATGATACTGCAACACCATTCCGGCGGAATGATCAAAATACATTTGCATTCTTACCTCTGGGAGTATCCAGTAGCAAAAGATTATACATTTGATACAGAAGATTAAATAAGCTCGAACAGTCATGGACCATTTTACTATTGTAGCATGCCTTTTTATTATCATTTCGTTTTTGGCAGCATGGCGATATGTTGTCACAACGACTGAAAAACAGTTGAATGAACGAGAGAAATGGATTTGCCAGCTTCCGTCCTTCATCTCCACACTTGGCGTTCTTGGCACATTTATTGGCATTACCAAAGGTCTAGCTTTTTTCGACACACAAAATCTGGTCACAAGCATCCCTTTGCTTTTGGACGGTCTCAAAACAGCTTTCCTAACCTCATTGCTTGGAATGACTGGCTCACTTATCCTCAATCATGCTGTAAGTCGCAAGCTAGATAGAAATGCCAGGCAAAGCGAGGTACAAAAGTGCTCACAAGCTATCATCAGAGCTGTGGAAAGTTTAGGAAACAGCAAAAGTTTCAACAGTCTGTGCACCGATGTAGAACAGTTAAAAGATGACCTGGAAGAAATTAAAGGACACACCGAAGAAGTCAAATCAATGCTGAGTTCGATCCAGAACTCCTGCAACTTAAGCACCGAGGAACTTCCGCGCATACGCGCTGTGATGCTGACTGCCACTGCTTCAATCAGTGCAATCGACAACAACATTGATCGCATCGAAGACTATGCGTCACAAATCAATGAAAAAATCAACGACAAAAAGAAGAGTTTTGACGATGTCAAGGAATAACGTATGGATGTCAGTATCTGACCTGATGACTGGGCTTATGGTCATCTTCATGTTCATTGCTGTTGCATATATCAAACGAGTCCAAGACAGCACATCAATACTTAACGATTTTGTTGAGAATAAGCAAGAGTTGCATGACAAGCTCAAGGACAAATTTGAAAATGAAGAAAAAGAAGGTATCCTCACTATCGGAGGAGATTTGTCGATGAGATTCCAACAGGCCCAATCGTTGTTCGAAACAGGCAGTTGGCAACTGCGCCCCGAATTCCAGTCACAGCTAGCAGAAATTCTCCCCAAGTATCTAAATATCCTGCTTAATGATTCTTTGCGAACTAAAATCAGAGAAATCAGGATAGAAGGACACACCGACATGAGACCTTATCCCAGTATAGACCCAGACCCATACATAGCCAACCTAATACTTTCGCAGCGACGCGCTTTAAGTGTTATGCAATTCATGCGGAAGTTACCTGAATATAAAGCATATTCTGATAACGACAAGAGACTGCTTGAATACTGGTTTACGGCTAATGGTTTGTCCTATGGCAGAGCTTTAGATAAAAACAACGAGATTGCTTATGTCAGCCAGAAGCCGGCAGACTTGGACAAGTCAAGACGAGTCGAATTTAGAATTATCACTGCCGGTGAAGAAGTATTAGAGCATTTCGTGCAACAACAACCAAGTCAAAGCACAAACAAAAAACAATAGAAGAATTATGAGCGATCCGATAGAAGATATCAAGCAACTGCTGACTCAAGACAAAGAATTCTGCCGCCTCGTTCCTCTTATTGACAATATCGCGATTATTGAATACGATGCTCACCATGTCGAGGGGAGTTATGCTGTGGCGCAATACTTGGAAGAGAACGAAATTGATAGAAGTTGCGTCAAGAACATTGTATTGTTAGGCATTAAGGATACCAGCGTAAACTATGATTGCGGTATGCTTAGCTCAATTTTCCCTTGCGCTAACGTCTGTGTTCCGCAAGTCACATGGGGTGAGTATTATGACGTGGTTCCGTCAACGCTGGTCATACACATGGCAATGGCAAGCAATGTGACGGACGTTGATTTTGACAACCAATCCGCCAAGGGTGTCGAGGCTTCATGGCTTGCAAACAAATGCTATGCATATTACGCTTCTATATTAGTTCGCCACCATGCCAACTTATTTGACAACCCATATACAATTCGGTCACAATTTCGGCTAGAGCCAAAAAACATCAAAAGAATAGTGCAAGCCAGCCGAACTTCATTCTGCAACGAACGGCAAGAATATATGGATATGTGCGCGAGCAAGCTCGTACCAAAGGATGCTTTTTTTCAGTGTATGGTAGAAGTTGTGCATGGCTGCGAGGAGTGCAATCAAGCATTACACTATGGCAAATCAAAGCAATGTCCAATGGCACAGAGGGTCATTGCGGGTTTTTATAGAACAGGCATGTATGTGCCAAAGGACTTAAAAATTGCCCACCAATGGGAGTGGATGGCAGCCAGACAAGATTACATTAGTGCATACCTTCAAATCGGCATAGATCAAAATCGAGGCGATGGTTGCAACAAAGACATGAAAAAAGCTTTAGTCAACATTAGCTATTATGCCCAAGAAACCAACGACACTGAATGCTATCGACAAATTGTTTCGATGATAGAGGAGAGTGATGAAGAGAAAGATATCCTTGCAATACCATATATAGTGCATCTAGCCTACAATGGCGATGAGGACATGATTATCAAGCTCACCGAAGGCTTCATGCAAGGCCATTATAATCTACCAAAAGACAATATCCAGTTTGAACAATGGAGTGAACGCGGTGCCGAAAGCGGCAGTCTACAGTTCATCAAACGCACGGCTAAACTATGTGAAGATAATCAAGATTGGACCAGGGCATATCAATGGCTCAAACGATTGAAAGATATCGCTCCTGATTTAGTGGACACTGAACAGATAAAACTTGTTGAAATCAATATGCTCACAAGCAAATCAACCCCTGAAGAAGTCGCAAATAAAGGCGAAGAATATCTATACGGCTATTCTGGTGTTAAACGCGATTTGCATCTAGCAAAAGTATGCCTAACCTATGCAAGTGAGCATAAAGTTCCCAAAGCTATGCGCCTATTGGGGTTCATGTATCTTAGTGGTACTGGAGTAAAGAAGAATGTGCTCACGGCCGTTGACATATTGCATCAAGCTGCTGATTGTGGCGACATATTGAGTATTGACAAACTCTTGTCATTATACTATGTTGATGGAATAAAAGCAATCAATTATCAAGATTTTGAATTAATACTACCTGAATTGATAGAGCATGGCATAGCAAGAAAAGACAAAGAAGCTTTTTATCTTAAAGGCAAGTATCTGTGTGACGGTTATCTATATGCTCAGGACAAAAGCCGAGCGCTTCAATACATTATTGAGTCTGCCAAGCTAGGCATGCCCTTATCGCAGTTTAAACTGGCACTTATGTATAAGAATGGCGAGGGAGTGAACGCAGACTGTTCAATGTATATGCATTGGCTCAGGGAAGCTGCATCTAGTGGGCATTTCGAAGCAAAAGGGAAATTAGGCATAATACTTTTTAAAGACTGCATGCAAAAGGATGCAAAAACTTTTGCTTTACTGAAAGAATCTTTTGAACAAGGGTTTACTGAATCAGCGATGTGCCTTGCCAATGCTTATTATCACGGTTTTGGCACACCAAAAGACCTAAAAACTAGCTATGAAATATATGAGGTCATTGCCAAGGAGGGGAATCTCGAAGCTTGTGAAGTTTTATGTACAGCTTACTTTCATGGAAATGGTGTAAATAAAGATTACAACCTATGTGCCGAATGGGGCGAAAAGGCTATCGAATTAGGCAGTAACAGTACCCGATTTGAGACAGCATACAGTTTCGCACATATTGGCAAAAACGAACGAGCAAAAGAGATTTATACAGAACTAGCTAACGAGGGAAACAGGGCAGCAATGAACAATCTTGGTTGCCTTGAGACAGATGCTAAAGCTAGTGCACGTTGGTTTGAAATGGCTGCTGAAAAAGGCGACCACGTCGCTCAGTGCAATATAGGCCGATATTATAGGCGCGGAACCGGTGTCAACCTTGACTATGGGAAGGCAATGGAATATTTTACATTATCAGCTTCGAAAGGGGACGCTGATGCGATGCATGAAATTGCCGAGATGTATAGATGTGGACTAGGCGTTGATAAAAACAGCGCCCAAATGGTAGAGTGGTATATCAAAGCGATTGAACGAGATAATGTTAATTCCATGTTGCGCTTGGCAGATTGTTACAGATATGGTGAAGTTGTCGACAAAGACCTAAGCCTTGCAATTCATTATTATAAATTAGCTGTAGAGCACGAAAATGTTGAAGCCCTATATTTTCTTGGAGATATCTTTGAAAATGAAAAATTTGATGACAAAAACATCAGTAAAGCGGTATTTTGGTATCGCAAAGCTGCAAAGAAAGGACATGGCCAAGCAAAAGAGCGGTTAAAGCAAATGAACATTAATTGGCTTGACAATGATGGAGACATGATAGATTAGTTATGAGACCAAATATTCAAGAAGTTAGAAAAATATTCAATCAATATAACAAGTTGTGTTTTAATGGCATACTGCCGCCAATACCGATAAGGCTCAATACTCGATATGGCACAATGGGGCTCACAAGGTATCGCCAAGTTACTATAGCTAACGGCAACACAATCAACACAGACTTCTCAATAGAAATCAGTATACGACAAGATTTACCACTAGAGGAGTACATTGACACAATTTTGCATGAAATGATTCACTACTACATCCTTTACAACAATCTGAAAGACACTTCACCTCACGGATTGCTGTTCCAAGCTAAAATGAATGAAATTAGCTCAAAATATGGAATCAAAGTGACAACAGCATTTCATCCAAACGATGAGCAATTGATACAGACCATCAGCCGTACACGATATGTATGCGTCAGCGAGTTTAAAGATGGCCGAGTAGGAATAACTGTCGCTGCCAAGAATAAAATATTTGAACTCTGGGATTCTATTCCCATGATGCCGGATGTAAACAAGGTTAAATGGTATGCCAGCAATAGGGCAATTTTTCAGAAGTTTCCAGTTTCGGTCTCCCCTGGCTGCACATTTGTTGATGCTGGGATTGCCTTTCACTACTTAACGGGAGCAATCGAACTGATTCGAGATGGCTTTTGCATCAAAGCACAGCAGTAAATCAGTTAAATAAACACATGCTCGATAAAAAACAATGTGCACAATGACAACTGCTCACAGCCCTCGCTGTCGCCCACCAGCTCACTTGAGCCGTCGGCAGTGCTTGCCGCCATCAATCAGTCAGGCTCTTTCAACCAGACACTCGAATCAACCTACTGTTTTTAACTAAAATCAATCAAATACAATAAAAAGGATGTGCTAAAAGCGAATTTTGACACACCCTCGTTGGGGGTGGGGTTTGAGTCTCCCCGCTGTTTTTTGGCCGCTCAACCACCACGCAGTGCTTGCGACCGAACGGGACCCCGTTGTGGCCAGCGCAGTAATTTGAGAATTTTCGAATTGTGCCGGGTTGCAGGAATCTATTTATCACGAATTTCCGGATTTTAAGGTCACAAAATTTGGTCATGTCAAAAATAATGACGTAATTTGCGTCACGGAAAATACGTCACGCATTTTACGTCATTATTCAAACGAGTGATTAACAATATGAAAGAACGTAATCCATTCCTGAAATATGGTTATTTGGGTCCCGAATTTTTTGCCGACCGCAAGCAAGAAACAGAGATGGTGGCCAGAACCCTGCTCGGTGGTGGCAATGTCACTCTGCTCTCGCCACGGCGCATGGGCAAGACAGGACTCATCATGAACGTGTTCCACACCATGCGGCAGACCCATGGGGATGCGGTATTCATCTATCTTGATATATTCGCTACCCGGTCTTTCAAAGAAATGGTTCAGCAAATGGCCGAAGCTGTGCTGGATGTCATGCAACGGCGCGGCGAGAAACTGTTAAGCCACCTGTTGACAATGCTGGCCTCACTCCGTCCGCAACTCACGTTCGACCCACTTACTGGTTCCCCACAGTTCACAGTGACCATCGAACCCGACCAATCCCAGCACACGCTCAAACAATTGTTTGACTACATGGAACAATCCGGGCAAGAATGCTTCGTTGCCATCGACGAGTTTCAGCAAGTAGCCAGATATCAGGACAAGAATGCCGAGGCCATGTTGCGGTCGTACATCCAGTTTTTGCGCAATGTCCACTTCGTCTTTTCAGGAAGCAGTCGCCACCTGATGAGCGAGATGTTTCTCTCGGCACGCCGGCCATTTTTCCAGAGCACCACCATCCTCGACCTGAAACCAATCGACAGAGAAGCATACGCCAGCTTTGCGCAGCAATTTTTCGAGCGTCGTGGCGACACGTTGTCATCGACTGCATTCGATGACATTTACGACCGTTTCCAGGGACACACATGGTATGTCCAGTCGGTGCTCAACAAACTCTATGACACCGAGTCGGCTGTGACCGACTCGCGACAGGTCGACTTGGCTGTGCTGGCCCTCATCCAGGAGAACAGTGGCATCTATGAGAACATTGTCACCACGTTGACCGACAACCAGTTGGGGCTGATGCGGGCCTTGGCCCGGCGGGGCCCGGTCACCGAGATTAACGGCAGCAGTTTTGTGCGCGCGTGTGGGCTCAAATCGTCCAGCAGTGTCAATTCGGCCTTGAAGTCGCTCATCGACAAGGAGCTGGTCTATCACGACCATGGCCTGTACAGCGTATACGACCGCTTCATGGCATTGTGGCTCCGCTCGCATTGAGGCTCACCTCGCAGCAACCGTTGCGGCAAAATTCTGCTTGACTATTTTGCCGCAAAGGGGTTGAAAATGCCCATTGCGGCAAAATGGCATGAACATCCACTGCCGCCATCGTACCCAATAACGGGTCGCATCGCTCTGGAGGCACCATCATGTAACGGCTTTACTACTTCACTACACTACTACATCACTACTTTAGAAAGTTAAATCGGCTAATCTTGCAGCCAAGGAACGCCGTATGGGATGTCGGAATCGTCCGACACGAAGAGATTGTCTGCGGGTAAGATGATTTTCGCTTTTGCCAATCGCTCAAGATAGTTGTTACGAATAGCACTATTCTCTATCTCTTCTCTTCTGGCTTTGCTCATAGATAAGAAATCCTCTTCTATTTCTAGACCAAGATAGCGCCTGCCTAATAGATTGGCGGCGATACCGGTTGTTGCACTTCCACTGAATGGGTCCAGAATCCACGCTCCGGGCTTGGTGCTAGCTTGTATCAATCTTGCCAGTACGCCCAAAGGCTTTTGTGTGGGATGCTTGCCACATGACTTCTCCCAACGACCTATGGCGGGAAGCTGCCACACATCGGTCATTTGCTTGCCGCCATTGAGCTGTTTCATCAAGTCATAGTTGTAGTAGTGGGCAACTTTTTGTGACTTCCTGGCCCAGATGATGAATTCTGTCGAGTATGTAAAGTAACGGCATGAAATGTTGGGTGGCGGATTGGTCTTGGCCCATGTGATTACATTCAGTATCTTGAATCCTAACTCGGTGAGACTGTTCGCTACCGAAAATATGTTGTGGTGTGTGCCCGAGATCCAGATGGTGCCATTGTCTTTCAGCTTCTCACGGCACAAACCAATCCACCGACGGTTGAACGCCGCCACACGCTCGGGCGTGCCGCCCTTGTCCCAGTCGCCCTTGTCCACGCTCACAATTTTTCCGGCCTGGTAACTGATGCCGCCGTTGGACAGAAAATAGGGTGGGTCGGCAAATATCATGTCGAAGCCGAACTTAAATTGCTCCAACAACTCCAGACAGTCGCCATGCAGCAGTGTGAAAGCCCGGTCACGAGATTTGTAGTAAGGAACTATCATCCTCTAATCGTTTTATAACTATACAGCCTATGCTTTAATCATTTCTACAAAATCGCTGAGTGTGGTCAAGTTGTAAACGTATGGTATAGCGTAGAAAGCTTCTTCCAGCTTGTTCTTGGCTGATTTCCAGCCTTTCCCATCTGTTATCCAAACAAACTTGAAACCTTCAACAGAATTTATTTTAGGTGATAATTCAGAATAAGCACGTGCCACTTCATTTAACTTTGAACCACCACCGCTATAGAAATTTACTTCAATTAAATAATTGCATTGCGATGTTTCTATTACGAAGTCAAATCGCTTTTTGTCTTCACCAAGGACATCAAGCTCTGGGTACTCGGTTGAATAGACTTCTTGGCGAAATTCAATGCCTGCATAGCTTAAAATCTCTGCCACCCTATTCTCCATCAGATGCCCACTTCTGTTTTTGCGAGCGTTAGTGTCAAGTCCTGTCTCAACTCCAAACACATAGTCTACAAGATTTTTAACTTGCTTGTTCTGAAGCACTTTGTCAAGACCAGTCCCATGAATAAATTCGATTACGTCATAAACTGAATCATAGTAGTGACTTAATTTCCTAACCGAACCGTCATCTGAAATAACCTTTTTGTTGTCAGATGCCCTAACAGCTATTAAGATTTCCAAAACATTGAAAACATTTGGATTCTCTTTCCAAAGACGATGGATTGCACCATCTAAGTCATTCTGCCCAATTAAATAGTTTAGTTGATTGAGCTTGATGGCAATTGCTTCGACGTTGTCATTAATTTTCTCAAAATCACAAAAGAAATCCAGTGTCGCATTGGTTTCTTTAAGTTGCGACATGAATATTTGAAACTGATTTTTTGTATGTTGTTCCATATTGCTTAATAGTTGCAAATTAACAATTCTGTAAGTTTGCCGCGCTTATCTGGATTGGAGTTTATGGCGCGTGATGCATAAACTCTGTTAATATTAAAATCTCGATATATTGTCTCAAAAAACAAATCTTCAGGGTTCTTTGCAGAACAATCAGCATTACTTAGCATCCACAGTACATTGTCAATACTTGAAATTCTCTTGCAGAAGTCTGCTAATTCTCTTTGGCTGTCATCATTGAATGGCTCTTTGACATATGTGTTAAAGCTTGAAGTTGCATTCAACGGTCGATAGGGTGGGTCAAAATAAAAGAAATTTGGTATGCTTGAATTAACAAAGTGAATAGTTTCCTTATAGTCACCAGTCAAAATCCTCACATCATAACGATTAAGCAATTCACTATCTGCAAACAATAAATCCTCATTGCAGATTGTAGGATGTGCGTATTTGCCAAAGGGGACATTAAAAAATCCTTTGGAGTTTTCTCTATATAAGCCATTGAAGCAAGTCCGATTGAGAAAAACAAATATTGCAGCTTTTTTCAAATCAACTACACTTTCTGTGTTGAAAAGGCTACGCATTTCTAGGTAATATTCTTTTCGCGCTTCTTCACAACGCAGATTGAGATATTCAGTTTCAATGTATTTGAGTTCTGCAATGAGTTCAACTACATTGTTTTTAATAACTGAATATAGTGATGTCAAATGAGCATTGATGTCATTGATAACAACTTGCTTTATGTTTGGGAATGTCTCTAGCATGAAAAACAACATGGCTCCCCCTCCGACAAAAGGCTCAAAGTAAGCAAAGTCTTCATAATAAATTTGTCTTGGCAGATGTTTTTCAAGCTGTGTTAGAAGTTGCCCTTTACCTCCAGCCCATTTTATAAATGGTTTTGTTGATATTTCCTTGGTCATAGAAAGTCTATTTTTAGGCAAAGTAAACCAAAAAAGTTGGAATGGCTCACATTTGATCAATCAATAACATTTTTGATCATTTTTGATCAAATCATTTTTGATGTTAATCAATGAAAAACTATGGCATAAGATTTCTATATATAGGCAATTTGTTCTAACTTTGTAGATCAATAGGGCAAGAATGCTTCGCCGTCTATATGCTACTGCTAGTTGAGTGTTGTTGTAGCACATGGTCTGTGAAGTTCTTGATTATCATGTTATCAACACATTAAACACACATATTTAATGACACACAAAGGAAACGAAGAGCATGAAGAAAAGAATCAGAAAAACTCTGTATTCTCTATGCGAAACTTAATGGCACACAATTGGAAAGAGTCTAGAACAATCCGCGTAGTAGAACTATTTGCCGGTGTGGGTGGATTCCGCATCGGACTGGAGGGCGCATCAGATGCCTACGAAACCATCTGGAACAACCAGTGGGAACCCTCGACTGTACATCAAGACGCATCTATTATCTATCGAGCTCGTTTTGGCGAACGGGGACACTCTAATCGTGACATCAATCTGGTTAAGACCACAGATATTCCCGACCACGACATGCTGGTGGGCGGATTTCCTTGTCAGGACTACAGCGTAGCGGCAACGCTGAGCCGCTCGGGCGGCATCACAGGCAAGAAAGGAGTGCTTTGGTGGCAAATCTATCGCATTCTACAAGAAAAGGGGGAGAAACGTCCCGCCTATTTGTTCTTTGAGAATGTTGACCGCCTCATCAATTCCCCTGCATCGCAACGTGGACGCGATTTCGCCATTATTCTGGCCTCGCTCTCCGACCTAGGCTATATTGTGGAATGGAGAATAGTTAATGCCGCCGACTATGGCATGCCGCAGCGCCGGCGCCGCACCTATATCGTTGGCTATCGCCAGGATTCTGTTGTCGCCCGCAAGATACAGGGGATGGAAGAATGGGTACTTTACGATGGCGTGATGGCAGAAGCTTTCCCGGCAACTCGCGTTCAGCGCAAAATGTCGAAATTCGAGATTGAAGGCACCATTTCTGAAGTTTCGGACAAGTTCAACATGGGCAAAAGTTCAAGCCCATTCGGCAATGCAGGAATGATGGCTCACAGGAGGGTTTTCTCTGTCGATCTGGAGCCACACTATGAGGGTACTTGGTTGACACTTGGCGGAAGTCTCGTGGACGAGGACCTTGTGCCGGACGAATATTTTATTTCGGATGAAGAACTGCCCAAATGGGAATATGAGAAAGGCCCAAAGAAGATTAACCGCACATCAAAAGAAGGGTTTGACTATCTCTATTCAGAAGGCGGAATGGCTTTTCCTGACTATCTTGACCGCCCTTCGAGAACCATCATTACAGGCGAGGGGGGGGCGGCTCCTTCACGTTTCAAGCATGTTGTCAAGTGCAAATCTGGCCGCCATCGCCGTTTGATTCCGTTGGAATTGGAGCGGCTGAACATGTTCCCTGACAACCACACATACCATCCCGAAGTGTCAGATGCCCGTCGAGCCTTCCTCATGGGCAATGCCCTCGTTTGTGGCGTGGTAGAGCAGATTGGCAAATGTTTGTATCGTTCCATCTTTGACGAAGAGCCTGTGAGCCATCGTCCTGTGTTCTTGCAGCGAGAGGCACGTCCAATGCTGGACTTGGGACTTTTTGCGGATAAAAAAGATGCGTTGATCATGAATGCCACGAAGAAGAGCTACAAACTGGACATGAAAAAACGTCTGCTCGTCGGTCTTGTCAAGAAGGATAATCAAGACTATTTCTTGGAACATACGCCCACAAAGATATACTACACCGGAAAGGCGCGTTCTTTCCCTTCAACGATTGCCCTCAACAAACTTTACTATTTCATGCCTTACATCAAGGGAAAAGGTGTACGCGACATCTACCTCATCCGCATTGCTCGTATCGGCACAAAAGCAGAAGTCATGCCCGAGAGCGAGGACAGGGAGCCTCGTCTGGTCTTCGATTTAGAGTACTTGGAGAGTTTGCCTGAGTATGTGCAGGTTGGGTTGCAATACCTGAGAACCTACAGGGATACAATCCTAGGAAGAATCTATAATTTAATTCATAATTCATAATTCATAATTCATAATCTCTTACCCCTTACCCCTTGAACAGAGGACAGCGAACTGCTAACAGGGGACAGCCGCTTTTGTTCACTAATCACTGTTCGCTGTCCGCTAATCAGGGGACAGCCGGTAGCGCAGCGTGCAGCCGGCGCGCAGCTGGCGGTGGGTGAGGAAGTTGGAGCGGTGCGGATGGCCGTCGATGGTGAGCGACTGGACGTAGGGGCCGTCGCCGCTGGCCTGGATGCAGACACGGTGGCCACCCGGCAGGTGCAGCGTCACGTCGCTGAGCAGGGGCGAACCGATGGCATACTCGCCCGAGCCGGGACACACCGGGTAAAATCCCAATGCCGAGAAAACATACCAGGCTGAGGTCTGCCCGTTGTCCTCGTCGCCGCAGTAGCCGTCGGGTGTAGCCTGATACAAGCGGCGCATCACCTCATGCACCCAATATTGCGCCTTCCTGGGCTGGCCGGCGTAGTCATAGAGGTAGATCATGTGTTGTATCGGCTGGTTGCCGTGGGCATAGTTGCCCATGCCCATGATTTGCATCTCACGAATCTCGTGGATGACCGTGCCGCCATAGTAGCTGGCGTCGAACGTCGGCGGCAGGGCGAACACCGAGTCGAGCATGGCGCAGAAGGCCTCGTTGCCGCCCATCAGCTCAATCAGCCCCCGCGGGTCGTGGAACACGCTCCAGGTGTAGTGCCAAGCGTTCCCCTCGGTGAAGTCGCCGCCCCACTTCAGGGGATTGAAAGGTGACTGCCACTCGCCATTAGCCTTGCGGCCACGCATCAGGCGGGTGGTGGGGTCGAACAGCTTGCGATAGTTCTGGGCGCTGCGCTCGTAGGCAGCCCACTGGCTGGCAGGCAGGCCAAGCTTGCGCCCCACCTGGGCGATGCACCAGTCGTCGTAGGCATACTCCAATGTGCGAGCCGCGCTCTCGTTGATGCCCACATCGCACGGCACATAACCCAGACTGTCGTAGAATTGCCACCCCAAGCGGCCCGTCGACCGCACCGTGGGATGCACGGCATGGGCACCGTGTGTCATGGCCTGCCACAGCGTGGCGGCATCATCGTCGCTGACGGAAATGCCGTTCACGATGGCATCGGCCACCACCGCGGCCGAGTTGTTGCCCACCATGCAGTCGCGATGGCCCGGGCTGGCCCACTCGGGCAGGAAGCCGCTCTCGCGGTAGGCATTGGCCAGGCCCACCAGCATTTTTTCGCTCTGGTCGGGATAGACCAGGTTGAGCAGCGGGAACAGGCTGCGGAACGTGTCCCAGAAGCCCGTGTCGGTGAACAAATATCCCTCGTGTACCTGCCCGTCGTATGGGCTATAATGCACCACTTGGCCCTGTGGGTCTATCTCGTAGAAACTGCGTGGGAACAACAGTGCCCGATAGAGGCAGGAGTAGAACGTGCGCAGGTGGTCGCGGTCATCGTCCTGGACCTCGATGCGCCCCAACACGTCGTTCCAACGGTCGCGCCCGGCGGTCATGACCTGGTCAAACGTGCGGCCGCCCAGCTCCTGTAGGTTGAGCTGGGCCTGCTCGAGGCTGATGAACGAGGCGGCGATGCGGGCATGCACCAGCCGGGCATCGTCGGCAAAGCCCACGATGGCCCCGGCATGGTCGGCGGCGGCCTCAAGGCGGTCGGCAACGATGGCTCTATCGGCAATGGTGGCGCAATAGGTCATCGGCTGGTCAAACTCGATGACAAACCATAGCTTGAACCCCTCGGGCACGCCGCCGCTGTTGCGTGTGGAGTAGCCGGTGACGCGCCGCCGATCGCGGTCGATGGTCACCTGCGAACCTTTGTCGAAGGGGTCGATGACCACATAGTGCCCTGAGGTTTGCGGGAACGTGAACCGCAACATGGCCGCACGTTCGGTGGAAGTGACCTCGGCGGTCACGTCGTGGTCGGCCAGATAGACGCCGTAGTAGTAGGGACGGGCGTCCTCGGCCTTGTGCGAGAACCAGCTGGCGCGCTCGTCCTGGTCAAAGCGTGGCCGGCCGGTGATGGGCATGATGCTGAGCTGGCCGTAGTCGTTGATCCACGGGCTGGGCTGGTGGGTGAGCTTGAGGCCGCGCAGGTGGTGGGCCGTGTAGGTATAGGTCCACCCGTCGCCCATCTTGCCCGTCTGCGGTGTCCAGGCGTTCATGCCCCAGGGCATGGCCACAGCAGGGTAGGTGTTGCCCGCCGACAGCTCGTAGCTCGACATCGTGCCCATGAGCGGGTTGACATGGTCCACCGGCTCTTTTTCAATGCACAATGCACAATTCACAATGCACAATGACAACAAAAGTGCTAAGCCCCGCTTTTTTTTCAGTTGATAACTCATAATTGATAATTCTGAATTGCTGCCCAGCAGCTAGCCCCAACAGGGTGGGGACGCGGCATGCCGCACGTACACCATGCGATGCCGTCATCACTTCTCCTCTCCCTTGCCAGAGGAATGGGAAAAGAGAAATCGGTGAAGAGATACAGCGAATTTGCGAAACTTGAATAGACTATAAGCTTTCACGTCCTATTCCAGTATGCTCTCGGCGAATTCGCTGATCTTGACCAGCCACGGGCCGCGCTCGCGCAAGATGTAGTAGCGCTGGCACTCGCTGCCGCCCTGGCGGATGTAGAACTCCAGGCTGTTGTCCCATGTGTTGTGCATGATGGCCATAATCTCGGGCTCGCAGTACTCGCCGTAGTCGAAGGCCATCCAGGCGTGCATCGGCTTGCCATCGTCGGTGCGCTCGCCGCCGGGAGCAATCATCGCATAGTCGTCGAAGGCCTCCTCCAGCTCGCCCTCCTTGACCACGATGAGGCTGTACAGCATGTTGTCCTTTTGGGGCGCAAATCCGATGAGCCACACGCTCATCTCGCCCATCGTGGCCAGCCACTTGGTCGAGGTGACCTTGCGGCCATGATAACGCTGGTTGATCTGTTGCCACACATAGCTGTTGTCGCTGCGGCTCAGGGTCACCTCGGGCTCGCCATACAGCCAGCGGCTGTACTGCAGTGGCGTGTGGGTGTCCAGAAACTCGTGGTTGACCACAATGGCGGTGATCTGCGAGTCGTTGTAGCCGCGGAACATCTTTTTGACGGCGGCTGGGTCGGTGAGTTTGTACTCATAGCGGTAGCCCACCTCGTCCTGCCACTGGCGGTTGAACTTCACGGCATTGACGTGAGGCTTGAAGATCATGCGGTCGCGCTTGGCGGCATCGGGCACAGCGTTGTCGCTGGCCGTGCGGAACACGTTCTGCGCCTGGATGGGAGTGGCCCACAGCGGGTTGTGGCGCACAGTCATGTCGTCGGGGCTGATCCACTCGCCCATCTTGTAGATGGGTTGCCATTCGGTCTGGTCCTGCTGTACGGCCATGCCCATGTAGGTGCCGATGACCTCCACGCCTCGGCTCGTGTGCTTATAGACCAGCTGCAGCTTCTCGTCGCAGGTGCTCAGGCACAGGCAGTCGTCCAGCACCTCGCCGTCGACATTGGCCTTAAGGGCGCAGAACTTCTCGGGCACGTAGCCGGGATACATCTCGGTGTACTCCTCCTGCATCTGCTCCAGGCTGTTGTAGTAGATGCGGCCAATCCAGGCCGTCTCGTCGTCAAAGTAGAACGCTCCGTCGATGACCGTGGCCTGCCCCAGCAGCGCCATCGTCATCAGCATCAGAGTGATTGTCATCTTCTTCATATCTTCATTATTTTGGTTGTAGTTTAACGTTGAAATTTAACCGCGAATGTCGCGCAATAATAGTTTTTGAAAACCGCTAACGTCCTTTGTCCTTATGTTCTTATGTCTATTTTAAACGCGAATTACGCGAATGTCCTTATGTCTAATATAGTCGTGAAGGTTCGTGACCCAGCATCGCGTTGATGATGGCATTGACATCGGCTGCGCCGCGACGTGAGCGGTTCAAAAGCCAAATGTCATGGGGCAAAGTTACGGAATAATCGGTAAAACTGCAAACTCCTGCCGTGAAAAAGCAAAAAAAGTTGTATCTTTGCCGAAAAATATGGACTGATGAAGAAAGTTTCGATACTCATCCCCTGCTACAACGAGGAGCAGTCGTTGCCCATGCTCTATCAGCGGCTCAACGAACTGTGTTCTGCGCTGGGGCAATATGACTGGGAGTTCCTGCTGGTCAACGACGGTAGCCGCGACAACACGCTGCAGGCCATCAAGCAATTGCGCCGGCACGACCGGCGCGTATGCTACATCGACCTGTCGCGCAACTTCGGCAAGGAGCGCGCCATGCTGGCCGGATTTGATCACGTGTCGGGCGACTGTGTCATAATCCTCGACGCCGACCTGCAGCAGCCGCCAGAGACCATCCCCCAGATGCTGCAGTTGTGGGAGCAGGGCTATGACGATGTCTATGCCCGCCGGCTCTCACGCACCGGCGAGTCGTGGCTGCGCCGCAAGTTCTCGCTCTGGTACTACGGACTGCTGCAGAAGTTTGCAAAGGACGACGTGCTGCGCAACGTGGGCGACTTCCGACTGCTCGACCGCAAGTGCATCGACGCGCTCAAGCAGATCCGCGAGCAGGAGCGATACACCAAGGGCCTCTTTGTCTGGATCGGGTTCCGCAAGACCGAGGTGACCTACGAGCAGGCCGAACGCACCGTCGGCAAGAGCTCGTTCAACTTCTTCAAGCTGCTCACACTCGCCATTGACGGCATCACGTCGTTCTCGACGGCACCGCTGCGCATCTCGACCATTGTCGGACTCATTGTCTCGCTCTCGGCATTGTTCTACATGCTCTATGTCTTTGTCAAGACACTGGTGCAGGGCGGCGACCCGGTGCAGGGATTCCCCACGCTCATCATTGTCATGCTGTTTCTGGGAGGAGTGCAGCTGCTGTCACTCGGCATCATCGGCGAATATCTGGCACGCATTTTCAACGAGACTAAGAACCGGCCGCCTTATCTCGTCCGAGAGAAGGAAACCAACGATGTGGCCGGCGACTGACGACGTGCCATCCTGGGCATTCTTGACCTTCTGGTGCATCTGGCTATAATAAAACCAAATAATCGTGTTGTTCAAGCAGATAAGGCAACATAGGCTCTACTACCTCACGCTGGCTGTCGCGGCTGTCGTGGTGGGGGCGATGAACGTGCTCACCACGCTCAAGGGCGACGAGTATGTCTACGCGCTCATCCCGGGCGACCTACGGCACCACTGCACCACGCTGGCCGACTACCTGCGCACCGTGCCCACCTTCTATCAGACCACCAACGGCCGATTGGCCGATGCCATTGAGCGCTTGATGGCCAGTGTCGTAGGCAAGGAGGCCTTCAATGTGCTCAACACACTGATGTTTGTCTTGTTTGTCGAGGCCATTTTCACCCTGGCGGTGGGGCGGCGGCGTGCCGTCTTGCCGCTGGCCGCCGTGCTGGCGCTGGTGCTGGTGGCGTTTCCCTATCCGGGCGAGACGCTGATGTGGATGGCAGGGGCATGCAACTACTTGTGGTCGGTCACGCTGACGTTGTGGCTGCTGTGCTGGCTGCGTTATGCTCCGCCCAAGGTGGGGTGGGGCGTCCATGTGCTGACTTTTGTCTGGGCGTTTGTCGCCGGAGGATTCAACGAGAGCACATCGTTGGGATGCCTGCTGGGCATGGGCATTTACTTTGCCTGTAACTGGCGGCAGCTCACAACGTTGAGGCTGAACGCGCTGCTGGCTTACGCCATGGGGCTGGCCATGATCTTGCTCTCGCCGGCATTGCTCGGGCGACTGCAGGGGGGCAACTCGGTCAACATGGACTTGTCGCTGCTGCAGATGGTCAGCCGCAGGGTGTTGGCCATGGGATATATGTCGCTGCGCTTTGTCACTCCGCTGGCGGTGTTTGCCATGACGGCATGGTTGTGGCGCAAGCGGGGAGTCAAGGCAGTTATCGCCCATCCGGGCCTCTGCCTGATGGTGGGTGTCGTGCTGGCGGCGCTGGCGCTGGGCATGGTCATCGAGCGGCCCTATTCGCTGATGGTGGCCCTGTCGATGGCGATAGTGCTTGAGGTGGGCTATGACTGGCTTATTGGTTTGAAGCCGCGCCTGCGGCAGGCCCTGACCGTGCTGTGTCTGGCGTTTTGCATGCTGGCCAGTGCGCACGTCATCCGGCAGATGGTGGCCTATCGCAACTATGACCGACAGGTGCAGGCGCTCATTGCCCATGGTCCGGCCCAATGCGTCATCCAGGCATCGCATGCGCCGGTGTCCACCCGCTGGGTCGTGCCCGATGTCTACGACAACACCGAGTTCGCCTGCTACTATCGCTCGTTCTATGCCTACTACTACGGCAAGGACAATGTGCAGTTCTTGCCGGCCGACATGTTGCGCCACTACAGGCAAGGCACCCTGCTCGACGGAGCGCGGCCAGTGAAGTTTGACAGCACCGACCCTGACTTCTCGGGTGTCGTTCTGGCTGTGCCCGGACAGGACTATGGCTTTGTCGAGCTGCCACAGGGCGACCCAGCCATCAACGGCCAGGGACGTGTCTACTACACCAACATCGAACAGCTCTGGGGACAGGATGTGGCGCGCCGGCGCTACTTGCTGGGCTCCTATCGCGACTATATGCCCATCCGGCCCTATATGCTGGTCGTCGGGCAGAAGAAATATATGGTCATCGGCAGCGCCATCAACGACCAGGTGACTCGCATCGAGATGTCACGCTATGACATCGAGCGCAAGCAGTGGCGCGACGTGACCTTCACCCGCAATTGAGGTGTCAGGCATCAGGTGTCAGGCATCAGGTGTCAGGTGTCGGGCATCAGGTGTCAGGCATCAGGTGTCAGGTGTCAGGTATCAGGCATCAGGTGTCAGGTATCAGGTGTCAGGTGTCGGGCATCAGGCATCAGGTGTCGGGCATCAACTCTAAACTCTAAAAAATTATAGGCTCTCAACGAAAACTAGACCAATGGAACAGCAGTGGGACAAAATCATCATTGGCATCGACCCCGGAACCAACATTATGGGTTACGGACTGCTGGGCATCAAGGGAAAGACACCCAGCCTAATCGTCATGGGGGTCATTAAACTCAGCCGAATGGATGACCACTACATGCGACTGCACCGCATCTATGAGCGGGTCAAGGCATTGGTTGACCAGTACCTGCCCGACGAAATGGCCATCGAGGCACCCTTCTATGGCAAGAATGTGCAGTCCATGCTCAAACTGGGGCGCGCACAGGGGGTGGCCATGGCGGCGGCATTGAGTCACCAGGTGCCCATCACCGAGTATGAGCCGCGCAAAATCAAGATGGCCATCACTGGCAACGGTGGAGCCAGCAAAGAGCAGGTGGCGGCCATGTTGCAGCGCGAACTCAAATTGACCGACCAACAGATGCCCGACCTGCTCGATGCCACCGATGCCCTGGCAGCCGCGCTGTGCCACTTCTATGAGAGTCAGAAACCAGTGCCGAGCGGCGGCGGTGGCTCCTGGAAGGCTTTCATCGCTCAGCACCCCGACCGAGTCAAACGATAGCCCGCCTCACAGGTAGCCCGTCTTTCAGGTAACGGCTTTACTACTTTACTACTTCACTACTTTACTACTTTTTTACAACAATCGAAACTTAAAAAGATAAAGATATGGAAAAAAACAACCAACTCATCCCGCTGGCGGGCATGACACTCGAGGAAATGTACAAGGTGGTCAAGGAACTGGGCATGCCGCTGTTCACGGCCAAGCAACTGTGCCAATGGATCTATGACAAGCGTGTCACCACATTTGGCGAGATGATGAATATCAGCAAGGCTAATCGCGAGCGCCTGGCCGAGCGCTATTGCGTGGGACTGTCGTTCCCCACCGAGGCGCAAAAGAGCCAGGACGGGACGGTCAAATATTTGTTTGATGTCGGCGATGGCCAAGCCGTAGAGGCCGTCTATATTCCCGATGAAGACCGACACACACTGTGCATCTCGTCGCAGAAGGGATGTCGCATGAACTGCTACTTCTGCATGACCGGGCGGCAGGGATTCCATGGCAACCTAACCAGCAACCAGATCATCAACCAGGTGCTCAGTGTGCCGCAGAGCCAACAGTTGACCAATGTCGTGTTTATGGGCATGGGAGAACCGCTCGACAATCTTGACGAGGTCATGCGCGTCATCGCCATCCTCACCGAGCCATGGGGACTGGCATGGAGCCCAAAGCGTGTCACCGTCAGCACAGTGGGAAAAAAGACCGAACTCAAGACACTGGTCGAGAAGACCAGCGTCCACATCGCTGTCAGCGTCCACAACGCCGTCCACGACGAGCGTCAGTCGCTCATGCCGCTCGAGAAGGTCTATCCCATCGACGAGGTCATGGAGATGCTTGGCAAATATGACTTCGCCCACCAGCGCCGGCTGTCGGTCGAATACATCATGTGGCAGTGGTTCAACGATGACATCAAGCATGCCGAAGCCCTGCGCGAGATTTTGCCTAACGAGCACGTGCGCGTCAACCTCATCCGCTACCACATGATTCCCGATGTGCCCAAACTGCGCACCAGCAGCGACGAGCGCATGCTGGCCTTCCGCGACTATCTCAACGGCCACGGAGTGACCTGCACCATCCGTCGCAGCAGGGGAGAGGACATCCAGGCCGCATGCGGCATGCTCGCCGGAAAAGTCAAAAAATGACGCATCGCCCACACTTTCCCCCTCTCCTGGCAGGGCAACAAACCAAAGAACTGGTTACCAAATAGGCTGGTCGAAGACCAGCACGACCCCTGAAGGGGGTCGAACTGAATTAAACCCCACGTCGCGCTCGTCGAAGACGTGTGCGACGTGGGGTGAATAGTGTATTCCAGTATTGGTCCTCGAAGAGGGCCAACATCGTCATGTGGACACTGCGTGGGTGTTGTTGGTCCTCTTCGAGGACCAAAGTTACTCTTGACGCTGGTCTTCGACCAGCATTCACAATTATGATACACCTTCAGGAGAAAGAGATCGGTGAACAGTCGGTTCTTTTTTGCCATTTGTTAAATCTGTTAACGTTTGGCGCGAAAGAACCGTCCCTATTGCGCCACTATGGCTGGCAGCAGCAGGGTGCCAGACGCGACAATGCCGGTCGCGTGCAGCCGCAGGGTGCGCAACGGTGGTGAAAGCAACCGTTGCCGCAACGGGGCGTTGATTGTGCCGCTCACGCGCAGCCGCCCCACCACGAAGCCGTGGCAACTGATGCCACGCTCGCCCGTCAACTCCAGTGTCACGGTGCCATCGCCCATCACCTGCCACACAACTTCGTCGGGTCGTGGCGACACGATGGGGTGTGACTGCCACTCGAAGGATTGCGAGTCCACATCGGCCTCGTCGGTCAAGTCCAGCACCCGCCCCGTGTCGGTCACTGCCAGAGCGTGTGCAGTGTCGCCATAGAGCTGCATGCAGCCGACGGTGCGCAAACTCACACGGTCGCTGGGCATCAGTGCCGACATCGTGCCATCGGCTTGCCGCACCCACAGCTCACGATGAGCATCGTCCCACGCCAGTTCGCACAGACCCACGTCCCGCCATATCACGTCCACCTCGCTGCCACGCAGGCGGCACAGGTGGCCGCGCCCAGACGCGAAGTAGAGGTTGCGGTTGCCCTCGATGGGACGGCAGCCGGTGGCAATGACAGTGCGGTCGAGCAAGCGCGCCTCGCCGAAGGCGGCTCCGGCAGTGGTCTGCGGCAGGGCGTAGATGCCCTCGGAGGTGAACAGTGCCAGCGGATAGCGACCGAAGCCGTTGCTGTAGATGGCGCGGCTCAGTGGCATGATGGCACGCACCGTGGCTCCGGTGATGACTTGCTGCCGGGCGGTGACCAGCGGGTTGCCTGGGCGGCTCACTGCCAGGATGCCGTCGGCATCGATGCAATAGAGGCGGCCGTTGCAGGTGGTCGAGGCCACGGGGCGCAGCGCTGTGGCGTTCTGCTCGATGGCTCGCGCCGCGGCAGCGGTGAGTCGGTCGCTGTCCTCGACACAGCGTGTCACCACATAGCTGGTGATGCCGGGTGTGACCGTCTGGCTCGACGGTGCCACGGCATCGCTCACCCAGCGGTGTCCTGACAGTGCGGTCAGGTCGCTGGTGGTGGCGATGACGTGCCAGCCCGATTGGGACAGTTGGCTGCTGATGGCTCCCTCGCTCACGGCCGGCAACCCGAACTCCAGCCGTGGGCGGCGCACGCTGCCGCCGATGCCTATGCCGCGATATTGCGCCGTCCCGTTTATCACCACAGGGCTGACGCAGGTGGTGGCCAGGATGTCGACGGCCTTGACCAGCTGCAGCCACTCGGCAGCGATGCCTTGTTCGACAGTGATGCCCACACGGTAGCGGTGGCGGGTGAGTGTGGTGGCCGGAATACCTGTCACCGCAGTGCTGTCAAGTGTGGTGTCGGTGACGATGGGCTGGGCATCGGCTAGCGTGTCGTTGCCCAGCGTCACTGCATCGCTCAGCCACAGATAGGTGTCGTCGAGCAGCCGCACTGCGCAGCGCACCTGCAGCATGCCGCCGTAGGCACTGGCCGCATCAATGGCTTGTCCAGTCTGTGCCCAGGCCTGTCGCAGTCGGGTGCTGAGCTGCGACAGGTCGCTGGTCGACAGTGTGGCGGGCCACTGGCTGTAGGCTGCGCCGAAGGTCAGCGCGTCCATTGTGGCACTCACCGTGTCGCCCTCCATGGCAGTGAGTGTGATGCGTGGGCAGGCTCCGGACAGTGTCACAGGCACATAGCTGTCGCTGGTGCGGCGCAGCCACTGGATGCCGGCTGTTGTGGCCAGCACCACGATGTCGCCCACACGGTGGGCACCGACCAGTTCGCCATCGAGCGTGGTCAGCACAGTCGTGCCCAGCTTGACCAGCCGTCCGTCGAGGGTGAGCTGTCGGTCGTCATCGGCCAGCAACAGCCGTTCGCCTGCGGTCACCTGGCTAACCGTCCGGGGCTGTCCCGTCACTCGCAGCGCGCCATCGCACTCGCGCACGTTGATTGCCACAGCGGCCTCGCCGGCTGTGGCACACTCGGCCACACAGGGCTGTGTCGCCCCGCGTGGCACAATGGTCATCTTGGATGTTCTCATGGTTGTTTTTTGTGTTTTTCTAGATCCTCTAGTATGATTTCAGGATTGATTGTCGGTCGTCGGTGGTGAGGGTGGGGTGGGGCATGGGCAGCTCGTGCAGCACTTGCAGGGCGATGGCGCGCGTCATCAGGATGTCATCGTGATGCCCGGGCATCGCCTCAAAGCCGCCCTGGCGCGTCAACTCGTAGGTGCACATCTCGTCGATGGCGGCATGACAACGCTCGACATACTGCCCCTCGCGCACGGCGGCAATGAGCGCATAGATGGCTTGTCGCTTGGTCTGGCGGTTGGTGTGGAAACCAAACTTGCGGTGTCCCTTGCGGTCGCGCGAGCGGCTGTACAGATGGCCATATTGTCGCCCAATCACGTTCAGGATATATTGTCCGCCATCGGCCTCGGTATACTCGGTCTCGAGCGTGTTGCTCTCAATCACCAGCAGGGCGTTGTCGTAGCACTGTGCCAGGTGCACGGCTTTCTAGGCCAGCAGGTCATGGTCGATGTGGCCGCGCCATTGTGCCACCACCTCGGGCCGACGGTTGCGGCGGTCGTGCAGGTCGAACACAGCCATCACGCTCCAGTCAGCCTTGTCGCTGCGGCCGCCCACGTCCACCGTCACCAGATAGCGCAAGACGGTGCCGTCGTGTTCGGGCTGTTGCCACACTTGCAGCGGTCCATTGCCCTGTTCGACAATGTGCGCTCCGCCGGGCGACAGCCAGTTGCCCTCGATGTCGCCTGTGACCGCCGGCGGCAGGCACGTCTGGCGCAGGCGGTCGAGCTGTCCGAGGTCAAACACGCAGTTGCCCGTGTTGCTGAACGCCTCAATGTCGTTGCTCGGAAACTCCTCCATCATTTGCGTGTGCGTGCCATACTCTTTGCGCTTGCTGTGATACCACGCTAGCTGCTCGAGGGTGCAGCCTTCGTCCCACAGATGCCGCTCATATTCGTCGAGACTCGCCCACAACGCGGCCGGGTCGGCGACTGTCTGGCGGTAGAGCTCAATCTCGTGCCACGGCACGAACACGGCCACTTTGTCGCTGTGGCCGCTCTGTGCACGCAGCCACTCGTTGTGGAAGAAGTTGCCAACCCCATTGGCCGTCGACTCGAGGACGACGATGGTGTCGGGCTCGGCCAGCACAGTGCCCAGCACCGACCGCATCACGTCTTCCGGGTCGTGCATTGCGCTGCTGGCCCAGAAGGCCACCTCGGTCAGGTGGGCCATTGCCAGGTTGAACCCGCGCACGGCATCCTCGCTGCGCGACGACCCGCAGATGACCAGACAGTCGCGGCCACCCAGTTGCTGCACGTCTCGGCTGCCTTCATAGTTGGCAAACTTCAGTTGCTCTTGCTCGTCCTTGAGGTCTTCGGGATAGTTGCGCAGCAGCAGGCGGTACATCTGTTTGATGGCGCGCGACGTGTTGTGCTTGTGGCCACAAATCACACTGTTCCAGCCCGTGTGCAGCACCAGCTGGAACCAGGCCATATACATTTGCACCAGCGTCGAGCCGCCCCACTGGCGGGCCTTGAGCAGAATCACGCGGATGGGCTGGCCGGCCAGACGCTGCTGCTCCAGCACGGCCAGCAGTCGCCGCTGTGGCGCGTTCAGCACCAGGCGGATGTTCTGGCCGCTGAGCTTGTCCTTGATGGTGGCACACGTTGCCGCCCAATATTCAAAGTCGTGCCTGATGCGCACCTTGCGTCGAGCATCGGGTGGCAGAGTGGGGTAGTCTGGACACTCGGCCAGCAGCGGGTCGGGCAGCCACTCGTCGCCCAGTCGTGTGCGTGCACCGCATGCCCCCAAGCCCGTCACCGGGTTGTATGGCAGTTGCAACGCGCGGTTGCGCCGAGTGTTCTCGGCAATGATTTGTGTGATGTCTTCCATGGTCAGGGTTTTGGGGCGCAAAGTTATCGCGCGCCCTGCCTGCGCTCAACCCCGTTCTGTAGCATGAGTGCCCCAACCCGTCGGTGGCACACTGCTGGCTGAGCATCAACTGCCGTGTTGGGTAGCGAACCATCTAGGGGAGTCAATCCTCCGGCTTGACAACATAGTGCTCGAGCAGGGTGATGGGATGCACGGCGTGCACACCGGTGCCATCCAGAATCTGCTGGCGGCACGAGGTGCCGGGGGCTGCCACAAATGTGGGTGTGTCGCCGGTTGCCGACATCGCCTGGCGCACGGCCGGGAACAGCACCATCTCGCCGATGGCCAGCGAGGTCTGGTAGTGCTCGCGCTCATAGCCGAACGAGCCTGCCATGCCACAGCATCCGCTCGCTATCACATGCACTCGGGCACCTGACAGCAGGCTCAGGGCTTGCACGGTGGGGCCGATGCCCACCAGCGCCTTCTGGTGGCAGTGGCCATGCAGCCAGATGTCCATCTCGTCGGTCGAGAAGTCGTCGGCACTGATGCGGCCGGCTTGCATCTCGGCCACTAGAAACTCGTCGTAGAGCAGGCAATGCTGCGCCATCTGTCTGGCACCGTAACGGTCTGACGGCTCGACAAGGTCGGGATACTCGTCGCGGAACGTCAGGATGCATGATGGCTCGATGCCCACCAGCGGGTGCCGAGCATCGACCAGCTCATGCAGCAGGCGGTAGTTGTCGCGCGCATGCCGGCGGGCCAGCTTCAGGCAGCCCTTCGAGATGGCAGCGCGGCCGCTCTCGACATGGCGGGGTATCTCGACATCGTAGCCCAGCTTGAGCAGCAGGCGTGCAAACTGCAGGCCCAGTTCGGCATCCTGGTGGTCGGTGAACTCGTCGGCCAGCAGATAGACTTTGCCTTTGGTGCCGGCGGCGGGGTGGTGCGACAGTTCTCGCCCCACAAGCTGCCGCATCGAGTGGCGGCTCAATGGCGGAATCTGGCGCTCGGGCGCAAACCCGACGATGCGGCGCACCAGTGTGGCGGTGGGGCGCCAACGTGCCACGGCATTATAGAGCGGTGCCACTGCTGCGCCAAGGGTCTCAAACTGCGCCATGTGGGCCACCATCCATGTGCGGCGTGGCGTGCCGTGGCGGTCGTGCCAGTGCTGCAGCAGCTCGGCGCGCAGACGCGTCATGTCGACGTTCGACGGACACTCGCTGCGGCACCCCTTGCACGCCAGACAGTCGTCCAGCACCTGCTTGAGCTCGGCGATGTCCAGCACGCTGCCGCTGCCGCCAGGCGATAGTGCCTCGCTCGCCCAGCCGCGCGTCAGCAGCTCGCGCAGCACATTGGCGCGGGCGCGTGTCGAGTGCACCTCGTCGCGCGTCACCTTGTAGGCCGGGCACATCGTGCCGCCCATCGCGCTCGACTTGCGGCAGTCGGCGGCGCCGTTGCACTGCTCAATCGAGCACATCAATGCATGCAACTGGCTGCTGGCGCCTGTCGCCCCCTCGGTGTCGCACTCGTCGAAGGCTGCCTTCCAGTTCAGGTAGGTCGAGTCGCCAGCCAGCTCGTCGGCCACGGCGTATGACTGGTTGGCATCATAGCGCAACATCGAGTCCATGGGCAATGTGTCGACAATCTTGTGCAGATTCAGCAAGCCATCAGGGTCCCACCGGTGTTTCACCTGGCGCATCAGCTCGTAGGTGGCGTCGCCATAGAGCAGTTTGATAAACTCGCCCCGCAGACGACCGTCGCCATGCTCACCGCTGAGGCTGCCGCGGTGCTGCTTGACCAGCAAGGCGGTGTCGTGGGCTATCTGGCGGAACAGTTGGCGGTCGGCGGTCGACTTGAGGTTGAGGATGGGACGCAGGTGCAGCTCGCCGGTGCTGATGTGGCCATAGTAGACACAGCGGGCATGCAACCGGTCGAGCAGGGCCTTGAAGTCACGCATATAGGCCGGCAGCAGGTGGGGCGCGACCGCGGTGTCCTCAATCACGCCCGTGGGCTTGGCATCGCCTTTCATGCTGCTGAGCACACCCAGTCCGGCCTTGCGCAGTGCCCACACGCGCGACACTTCATCGCCATAGACGCGGGTGCACGTCTCCACTAGCCCCGAGGCCAGCAGGTCGGCCTCCAGGGCATCGGCCATCGTGTCGAGCTCGGGTCGGCTGTCGGCGCGCAATTCGGCGATGAGCAGGGCCTCGGGATTGCCGTGGACAAAAAATCGGTTGCGCTCCTGCTCGACGTTGCCCCAGCTCAGGCGCAGGATCTCGCCGTCCATCAGTTCGATGGCGCTGGGGTGGTGCCGCAGTGCCACCAGGTTGGCATCAAAGCTGCCCTCCAATGTGTGGCAGTGTGCGCACACGACCATAATCTCGCGCGGTGGCAGCGGGTCGAGGCTCACCTTGACCTCGGTGATAAAAGCCAGGGTGCCCTCGCTACCGCACAGCAGCTGGCACAGGTTGACCGTGCGTTCGCCCAGCGGCTTGGCGGGGTTGTGCAGGTCGGCAATCACCTCGTCCAGAGCATAGCCACAACTGCGGCGACGCAGCCCTGCGTCGGGATAGTTGGCCTCGATCAGGCGCACCGTGTCGTTGTCCAGGGCCATCTGCAGCAGCTGGGCATAGATGCCCTCTGCCAGACTGTCGTGGGTCGACTTGCGCCAGAACTCGGGTCCAAAACGCCCTTCGAGCTGCGTCACACTCCAAGTCTTGAATGTCTCGACAGTGCCGTCGCTCAGCACCCCCACGGCCTCCAGCACATGGTGGCGCGTGCTGCCATAGACCAGCGAGTGGGTGCCACACGAGTTGTTGCCCATCATGCCGCCGATGCAACATCGGTTGCTCGTCGAGGTCTCGGGGCTGAAAAACAGGCCGTGTGGCTTGAGAACGGCATTGAGCTCATCACGCACCACGCCAGGCTCGACACGTGCCCAGCGCTCGTCGGCATTTACCTCCAGGATGTGGTGCCAGTGCCGGCTGATGTCGGCCACGATGCCTGCGCCCACCACCTGGCCCGCCAGCGACGTGCCACCGGCACGGGCAATGACGTGGGTGTGGCGCTGGCGTGCCAGTGCCAGCAGCTGCTGGATGTCGGCCACCGTTTCAGGATAGGCAACGGCCTGGGGCACCTCGCGGTAGACCGAACCGTCGGTCGAGTAGGCGATTTTGTGAAGACTGTCGGTATAGAGTTTGACTGCCATTATGTTTCAAGGTTTTTGTGGCGCAAAGGTATCATTTTATTCGCAAACCGCCAAATAACACAGGCTACTCGGCTATGCCAAGCTGGCCCGACGGCATGCTGTCGACAGGAGGTGGATTGGCAGGATCCACCTTTTATATAATGTGAAGTGGATTCAAAAAGCTGGAAAAAAGCTTTTTTTAGCGAAAAAATGCCCAAAGTACTTGACACGTCCGAAAAAAGTTGTACCTTTGCAGCCGGGTAAGTCCTACACGGCCAGCTCCCCGTAAATCCCCCAGGTCTTGACCGAAGCAAGGGTAGCGGGTTGTAGCGGCGCGATGTAGATCACTTACCCTTCTTTTTTTATATCCGCTGCTATGAAACGTCTTATACTTGCTTTGTCGCTGATTGTAATGGCTGTGCAGGCACAGGCAAACAGCTGGTGGGACAACTTCATGCCCATTAACACACAGGTCAAACTCACACAGACCAACCTGCCCATCGTCTGGATTGATGTCGATGGCGAGATGATTGACAACGAAGAGCGCATCACGGCCCACATGAAGGTTATACACAACGGCGACGGGCAGCTAAACTATGCCGACACCGTTGTGCATCCCGGGCAAAATGTCGACTACGAGGGATACATCGCATTGCGCTATCGCGGCAACTCGTCGTTCAACAGCAGTGACAAGAAACCTTACTCGTTCCGCACACTGGATGCTCCACTCGAGCAGGGTGGCCAGAAGCTGAAGACCAAGATTCTGGGGATGCACAGCGACAACAACTGGGCCTTGCTGGCACCCTACAGCGACAGGAGCATGATGCGCGACATGCTGGCCTTTGAGCTGGCCCGGCCATGGATGGACTACACCCCCGACGGCCGATTCTGCGAGATGATTCTCGACGGCACCTACTATGGTGTCTACATCCTCACCGAGGTGGTGAGCAAGGGCAAGCACCGTTGCAACCTGGATGATCCGGGCGACACAGGCGACGCCATCACCGGAGGGTATCTGCTCGAGGTGGACCGCTATGAGGATGTCTCGCATTGGTCGAAATATCATCCGCTGACTAAGAATGGCTACCCATTGTCGTCACGCACAATCTGTGTGCAGTATAAGTCGCCAGACTATGAGGACATGACTGAGGAGCAGGTCAACTGGATCAACGCGCGCTTTGATGCCATGGAGGATGCGCTCAACTCCACGCAATACCGAGACCCCGAGACTGGCTACCGCCAGTATATCGACCCCATGTCGTTCGTCGACTATCAGCTGGCGCAAGAGTTTGGGCATAACGTCGATGCCTACCGCTTGAGCGCTAAGTTCTTCAAGCGCCGGGACAGCGTCGACGGCCGATTCAAGATGGTGCTCTGGGACATGAACCTGGCCTACGGTAACTCGGACTACTACAATGGCTGGTACACCAACAACTGGGTCTATGAGAACAACGACCTGCTCAACAGCAAGGGCGACGACAAGCTGGTGCCATTCTGGTGGTACAAGCTCAACCGTGACCCAGACTACACAGCGATGCTCAAAGAACGCTGGGCACAGTATCGGCGGGCCAACTTCAGACAGGACCGTCTCATGGCGCGGGTCGACTCGATGGTCACATTGCTCACCTCACAGCGAGCCGAGGCACGCAACAGCCAGGCCTGGCCGCGTTGGGGACAATACATCTGGCCGAACAAGCATGTGCCGCAGAACTTCGCCGACGAGATTGAGTATCTCAAAGGATGGCTCAACGACCGGCTGGCATGGATGGACCAGCAACTTGACTACACACCTGACTCTTTGCTGACGGGCGACGTCAATGGCGACGGAGGGGTCGACATCGCCGATGTGAACATCGTCATCAACATCATGCTGGGCAAGGACACACCCGACGGCTACCCGGGACAGGCCAATGTCGACGGGAAGGCAGCAATCGACATCGCTGATGTCAATATGGTCATCAACATCATGCTCGGCAAGGAGTGATGCACAATTCATTCAAGTTTCTGATGTAGTTAAGTAATTAAGTAGTCAAATGGAGTTATGACGTTTCTTTTTAGGGAGTAAAGAAGTGGGTAGTGGAGTAGTAAAGCCGCTACCTTCGCCTGGCGATTATGCCGCCGCGTGAGTGACATACAATCCCCTCCCCTTTGCAGAGAGGCTGCTGAAAAAAAGGCCTTAAATTCTCGGCCAGAGTCTATTTTTCACACTTGTTCACACTCTATCCTGTGCCCAACTCCATGAGGTTGTGATGTGTTTTTCCAGG